>Ga0247831_1004123_pt1 | contig 19880 bp, 14 predicted proteins | sample LaCruzMarch2015__9_FD_192406 | JGI IMG/M metagenome (GOLD analysis project Ga0247831, IMG submission 192406) | Freshwater microbial communities from meromictic Lake La Cruz, Castile-La Mancha, Spain - LaCruzMarch2015_1m | ecosystem: Environmental > Aquatic > Freshwater > Lake | place: Spain... | reverse complement strand
GTATAATAGATGACATTCAACAAAAGTATCAAATTCATCCAGCGGGAGAGGGTGGGGAGTATGAAACATTGGTTTTGGATTGTCCGAAACTATTCAAATATGGCAGATTAGTCCTGGACGAGACAGAGGTGATTACTGACACTTGCGATGATAGTGTTGGAAATTTGAGGATTATAAAATGTTCTGTGGTCAAGAAGAATGTAGCAGTTGTGACTGATAACAATACATACCATGTTGAAGTGATTGATCGACTTCATAATCAAGTTACACAACAAATTCAAATTGTGAAATCTAATCTCTCCAACGATACATGTGCTACACAATTACAACCGAGGATATTGTCTTCTGAGATTAGTAATCATATACATCGATCGATGAACCTTCCCAATGTCAGAGTAATGAAAGGAGGACTATGTCATATCACAGCCATCCTTGCTCCAATAGCTGCAGGTACTCAATTGAATGATGAAGCATTTGCAGCAGTTCAAGAATTTCTATCCATACGACAAATACTATCAACTATACTGTCAAGGCTGTTCCCGAATGATAAACCTCCATCATCATCACAAGATATCATATTTGTACATTTATATCTATCAGAAATGTCACATTTTGCTAAAATTAATCATTATTATCAAGAATACTTTGGTACACAACTACCACCCAGTCGAGCATGTGTGGCTGTTGGGAAGAATGCTTTACCTGGTGGTAGACGTGTGATGATGGATTGTATATTTCAACGTGGATCAGGTGCATATTTACGACAGGGTGATTGCACTACTACAACTGATTATGATAATAATCATGAGAATACATCATTTCTCGTAAAGTCACAACAGAACAAACACCACTTTTTACGTAAAACTTTACATGTCCAATCTATCTCCACTTGGGCACCAGTGTGTATTGGTCCATATTCTCAGGCTAATGTCATACGTTCTAGTTTAGTATTCCTTGCAGGTATGATAGGATTAGTCCCACAGAGTATGATATTGATCAAATCTACCTGTGCTAATGTAACCGACTGGGAAGTACAATTGTATCAAAGCTGGAGGAATACAGCAGCAGTATTAGATGGACTTGAGGGTGGTGGAGGAAAGTTGGAAGATTGCTTGGGTGGTTTGGTTTATCTTTCGGCAGGTGCACTGAAGAGTTCATTGTTATGCTCGGACGGTGAACCGAGTGAAGCTGGCACCATCAATTGGGAAAGACTCTGGAAAACTGCTAGATCAATTTGTTGTGATGCAATATGCACCAACGCTGGGGTTGTCATGGGTAGCGTTGATGGTGCTGCTACATCTTCTCCGTTTACTCCTTTGGATCCCAGTCTCTACGATGAGGATGGCGTTCTTTATGGTGGATACGAGGATGAAGGTACATGGAAAGAGATGCTAGGCTCGTCGACGACGCCGTCTGTGTTATTAACACCCACATCTGTTAACGTGCCGCTATTAATGGTTTGTTTGCCTGAACTTCCTGCTAATGCCGAAGCGGAGGTAGAGTTGATTCTTGCTTCCAGAAGAGCTGCATCATGTTTACATGTCAGAAATAGCCCAATGACACACTCTCGTATTCAATGTGCTACTACTAGTGCGTCACCTTCCCATTTTAATGGAGGGATAATGTGGAATTGTGGCTATGATCATACAAATCCATCATCAATGAATGATGAAAAGGAGCAATCTTGCGTCGTAATATCATCGATTTCTCGGTTTGTTGGCCTGGGATGCGCTTGCGTGTCCACCGTAATAGCACGATTGATTCCCAACAATGATTCTCTAATAGAGACTGCTGATGCTTACGACTTTAATATGGAAGAAATCCTAAGTAAAATGATTGATTTCTCAACTCAACATGGAGAATTGAGCTCCCTATTTAACATAGAAGACGTGCTTAATGTCCGGCTGTACTATATTGCCGCCTCCGTATCACGACGGGTGGATAATGGCGATGCATTGAACAATCATTTATCATCAATTGAAATTGAATATACAGACGATGGTACTACACTTCGCACGCAACTTCATTCGGTATTGCAACGAAAATCAAAACATGTACAGCATGGCACCTCTGTCAACATACCAGCATATACAATTGTGCCAGTGCTCGGCATGCATCTGGATGATGATAGTGGTGGCGTGCCATTACTGGCGATGCAAGTCACAATGGTTGACATGATGCGGATGGAAGCGGAAATGTGGATTAGACACAATCGCCAATATAATTATGACAACTAATGATTGAGATAACTCAAACTAGTAATTTATTACAAACTAGTCAGGGAAACAAATGAAGAAATTAGGGATTGAAATCCATTCCTCCCCTCTTAATAATCTCTATCAAATATCCATCAGGATCGTACGCAAATGCAAGTCCTTTCATCATTCCACCATCAGGCTCTTTTTTGAATCCATATCCCATAGTTCGAATCGTTTCGCACGCCGCATACACATCATCGACAACAAAACCAATGTGACCAAAACCCTGTCGACCATCCTCGTTGCCATTATAATGCTTGAAATTATCATCTACTTCAGTTCCATGATTGTGTGTGAGTTCAAGGATGGGTCCAAACATCATGCTTAAGGTGGTCTTTGCCTCAACATCAGAAAGCGTCGAGTAATCAATATTTGAGTCAACACTTGAGGAAGATGCTAAGAAGTAATTGCTGAAGTCGCCATAATTCGCTTGCCGGACAACAATCATACCAAATGCCTCATAAAATGGAATGGACTTGGTAGGATCTTTAATCCGAAGCATGGTTTGTGAGAAGTTGAAGTAATTAGGTATCTTCTTCTTCTCCAATCCCCGTTTGACAATCTCAACCCAATATCCATCAGGATCGTAAGCAAAAGCCAAGCCTTTCATCCTCCCCTCATCTGGCTTCTTTTTGAATGTAACACCTGCCACCTCGAGCTTGGCACAGGCCGCATACACATCATCAGTGTTAAATGCAATATGACCAAAGCCGTCTCGTTCCTGATTCCCTGGATGGTACTTCTGTGATGTATCGTCCTCTGTGCCATAATTCCAGGTCAATTCCAGTGCTGTCCCCTCGATGTTCCATAAGTAATCATGAGCTTCCTTCGTTCCGGGGACTAACGTATATTTCTCTCCCTCAGGCAGAGTGGAAAGGAACCACAGCTTGAAATTAAACTGTGGAAAATCGAGCTCGTCGATGATCGTCATACCCATTACATTGGTGTAGAATGGAATACTCTTCTGGGGATCCTTGATGCGAAGCATTGTCTGTTGCCATGTTGGCCTTCCAACGACGGCAGCAAACTTCGATGCGGTCGCCATGGTTTGGATCTTCATGACGTCTTTCCCGCCGTGGGTCCCTCCGTCTGTCCGTCCCCCCAAGCTACGCGACATATGTTAGATCGCATCGCAAGAAGGTCAAGCAAGGTCATCAACTGCATCACTACTTAATACTATCTGTTATGTATTATATGAACTATCAACTAATTGGGTGGAGTAACCATTAAACCAAGGCATACGACTCATTCTTGCTTCATTAGCGTGGCACTCAGATTGTTGGACCACAATACCAGCTGGAGACAGAGACAAAGAGATAGTCATAATCAATTTTCCAACAAAGAACCAAGAAGATTGTCCCTCTCTCAGCCAGTATGTATCTAAAGACACCAGTAAAAAAGGCAAGAAGGAGGATTGTGCTACGCACACTTTGCCACTGTCACATTTAGTGGTAGCTCACAGAGATTGATCCAATTTCATGAATTGTCAGTCCGAGCTTTCTTGGCTTCATTCGCTGTACTATCTGGAAATGGAGATAAATAAACAGCATCGCTGCCCACATCATCAGAAGTTAAGTTTCTTCTGTATCCTGACAGCTCGTTTGCGACAATATCGCAAACATTGTCTTGATCGTCATCAAGATCGATTTCATTCGTATCATCACTGTTCATGTTGTTAGTCACATCGCAGCGCATCACGCCAGATTCAATTAATGGTTGCGTTTGTGATGACGACAGAGGCCCTGATCCAGCGTATGGAACTGTTATGCGATGCTCAAGACCAAGAATGTCCATTAAAATGTCAGTCTGGGGATTTCCCATCATTGGCGGGGGAGTACCACCAGACGATCGGATGCCCAACGATGGGTCAAAGGGGGGTACAGTCATAACAAAATTATGGCGAATGGCGAGAGGAGACATGCCAAAATTAGTGCACCCGTCGCCATTTTTCTGTCTTACTCTTTCCACAACATCATCAATTTCAGCCTTGGTGATTGGTTTATCATGTCCATCCGTGACAACTACATTCCGGGTTGGGTTGGTCCATTCATGAGTGCGACGCAGTATTGCTAACCAGGTTGCATCGTATTCCAACCACGCCTTGTCACAAGCTCCTTCTTCAGACGATAGTGACACGACGGGTTCAACGTTATTACACTCGACAACCAACTCAGAAGACGATGGCTCCAGGTGCGTGATCTGAATATGTCGCCTCTTTGGTAGGCATTTATCAAGTGATAAGAATCGAGTCATTTGTTCAGTCAACGTCTCCACGTGTGACGATGTCGGGCAGATGCCATTGTTCGATTCCAAAGCGACAAATTCTGTAGTAGTTTCACTGATGGCCGTTGAGTCAATCATCTGTTTAAATATTCGATTACCTTCAATTTCATTCGTGTCAACAGATGATTGCTTAAATGGAATCACTCCATTACCAGTATTGTTCGCAGCGGAATTGTTGTGTCTCACCAAAGCCTCAAACTTCACGTGTAAATGTGCGGCGAACCAGTACCTCGGTCGAAGTGTGTTAAGCAACTCTTCGTTCGCCGGACTACCAAGCTCACCTGTCTCAATGTCACGTCGGAAGAAAGGCTTACGCTGAAGGAGTCGTGGTAGGTCTCCATGATACGCGATCCCTCGTGGCCAATCGTGTGACATCATGATATCGATCTGCGCACTACATCCCAAGTAATTGATGTCTGCGGCTATAGACATACCTCGCAAGCGTCGTATGTCGACTTCTCGTGTGTGATAAACACTCCGTAGACTATCTGCATTATACGGTGACACCTCGTACCTGCCTAGCCTATAATGTCTAGAATTATATATGCCCGATATGCCAGCGATACGGAGTGTCGAAATGACAACGTGGCCCGACGGCATCTTCCTAGACTTACACAGACTGACTACGCCCGCGGCACCTAGGTAATATATGTTGGGTGCGAGCCATCCACCAAAGTGTAATTCCTGGAGATAGTTTGACGATTCATGATTGCCACCAATTACAATCGTGAGGATCGGTGCGACCTTTCGGCCTGAATAGTAGGCGTGAAAGTCTCCCATGACCTTGTACCGTGGAGGGACGTTGAGACAGTGCATATCGTCAAGATTGCGAAGTGTCTGGACGTCACCACAGCACAGCAGTACGTCAATGGTATGATTGGTACTTGACTGGTAGGATTCGAGTTCGTCGTATATAGAATCAAGCTCGCCATGACTGCAGCCCTGCACTGCAACGGTAAAAGACGTTGGCGTGGTCGTGCCCGTGCTCTCTATCAAGCTCATGTGCACCGCGTGGTCGACATTGCCATTTGAATTGCCTCTGCCGCCTCCATTGTGATATGAATTATTTCCTCTACCGCTTCCATTGTATTTCTGGGTGCGTCCACTGCGACCACCCCTCCCCCAGCCACGCCCACGACCTCGCCCGCGATCTCTATCTCCTCCACCACGCCCACCATGCCCACGACGACTGTGCATCCTTTTCGCCCTAATCTTTGACTCTAGACGAACCCGCTAAAATGAAAAATCATTGCGCAAAAATGAAAATGACGATTATGCGGCCCCTCTGCTGCCTCCTCTTCCTGCCAAGTGCTGTCATATCATTCACCCACCCTCATACTACTACCGCTGCTCTTGGTGGTGCTGACACTACCACCTCTCTCCATGGCGTCCGCTCGTCATTACGACGTGTACGCGACTCGGTACTGTCAAGAGAAAGAACCGACAAGGATTTGAAAGATGGGATTGCATTCTTTTATGACCGATCATCCAAGGTATGGGAAGATGTATGGGGTAAGTAGTTCTCTATTTTATCGATTGCAGTACTTGTGATTTATTTTTCATTCCTTTACATTCTTATCCCTGGATGAACAGGCGAGCACATGCATCACGGCTACTACATACCGGAGGACAGGACGGATCATCAACAGGCACAAATTGATTTGATAGATGAGGTATTAAAGTGGGCAGGAGTGGATGAAGGTCGACCTCCGAAGAGAGTCGTTGATGTAGGATGTGGTATTGGTGGATCATCGAGACACATTGTTAGGAAATATAATGGTAGTACGGCAAAGGGAATAACGTTGAGTCCATATCAGGCCAATCGTGGTAATGAGTTGGCCAAGGAGCAGGGTCTGTCAGACTATTCTTCCTTTCAGGTGGCCGATGCTTTGAATATGCCGTTTGAAGATGCTGCGTTTGATCTAGTTTGGTCGTTGGAATCCGGGGAACACATGCCAGATAAACAAAAATTTGTCAATGAATTAATGCGTGTTGTTGCTCCTGGTGGGCGAATAATTATAGTCACGTGGTGCCATCGCGATTTAGAACGAGGTGAACCTAGTCTTTCAGCCAAGGAGGAAAAGATACTGGCAAGGATTAATCGTGCATACTATCTCCCAAAATGGTGCAGTGTCGAGGACTACACAAAGCTAATGGAAAAGGAGGGAGCGATCAATATCAAACGTGAGGACTGGTCGTACATCATTGCACCATTTTGGAAAGCAGTTATCAAATCAAGCTTGAATTTGAAGAGTATTGTAGGATTACTCAGGAGCGGTTTCAGCACGATCCGTGGTGCATATGCCATGCTGTTAATGCTAAAGGGGTTTGACTCTGGTGTTATAAAGTTTGGGTTGATCACATGCACCAAGAAAGAAGAGTAACTCTAAACTTTATTTATACAATTACTAGAGCGTCATAGTTGTATGAATAAATAGCTGCCCTCTCAAAGAAATTTCATATACTTGACACATCAAGCTTCCCTTCTCTAGTTACCTAAACATCTTTAATTATGCTTCGTCCTTTTGTTGCGTCGTTCTCCCATTTTTGCTTCGACAATTTCTGGCCCAAACTCACGCAACCATCCAAGTGTCGCCGTTGGTATTATATCGGTAAATGGCAACAATTCCTCGGCCAACGCTACATATTTAAGATTCGGCATGACGCCATCATACATGGCCCCAACGAGTATCATTGATATTGGCGCCCATGCCAAATCGAATCCTTCTCCAAGAATGGGTAGGAGATAGGATGACGACCCGATTGCATCAATGAGAAGGGATGCAACGAGCTTCCCTTTCATATCCGTGGGCAAGACTGTAGCGGCGAGGGTAGTTGCCTCAGCCAATACCGACTGAGGACTGCTTGTCGGAGGCGGTATGTTCTCGTTTACATTCGGCCGCTTCGCCATGTTTAGTTTCAGTTTGTAATTTAGACGCACGACTCTCCATTCCTCTTGGCGGGCTTTTGCCGACGACGTCGACAAAGATACATACTCGACAAAAGACGTGGATTTATCCGTGTAACCGTCGTCTTCGTACCACGCATTCAACAAGATATACTCCTCCAACAATAATATGGCACCGAATAGTACACCCTTCAACACGCCCATGGACCCGTTAATCGCTTCAAGGAATGTAGCCAAAGCCATCTTGAACGCTCCGACTGAGAACGGCAAACTCGTGGCGACGATCCTTTCAGCTTACGACCTCCCGTACGATGAGGCTGTACCAACCGGTGTGACAATGAGCTACACCATGTCCAATGGACAAGGTGGGGTCAATGAAATATCGACAGGTCCACCAGCCGCGAGGCACCGGGATCATGCCAATTCGTTCAAATTTGGTGGCGCCAGTACCGATCAATTAGCAAGTATGAAGAAAGCACCAAATACTCTAGAACTAACAGCACCATTGTCGACATTGTTCGAATCGGTGGTAACATTCACACTAACATACGCAGATTCGACGAAGAACTTAACAAGCAGGTGTACCATCCATCGTACGGTACGTGTCAATGATACTCAGTGGTTGATTTTGAACCTCGAGAGTGCTCGAGAGTATGCGGCACGGATGGTTAATAATGGTGGTTCACACGAACCCAAAACGGCAGCGGGTGGTAGTGGTGAAGGACCCACGCTCCGTCTGAAACTCCGCCTTACGGGACCGTATCGTCCGGAAGTATCGGCCATTATCAATGTGAGCAATACTTGGTTCCATGCCATGGATGCGATTACTGATACGACTGTGGGTCCTACTGTCGGTGCATCGCAATGGCTTGGAGATCAAACCGCAGTTAAACTACTATTGGTCCCCTTCGTCCCACTCGCGAGTTTAGGCACGGCAATACTACCCATAATTGGTGGGATACTATTAATCTGCCTCCCATTCTTCCTCCCAGTTGTTCTTATCATACTCGCGGCATCTGCGGCAGTGGCGGCAATTGGCTCGGCTGCCTACTTTTCGACACGAGATGGACGGACCAAGATACAACATTTGATTGAACCGAGTTATCAAATGTTTCTATTGACAAAGACCGGTCAGCGCATTGTGTACGATGTTGGCCCACGTCCGAGTCCACAGAATCTTGCCGAGGCGGTCTTGCCCACGGATATGATTGGTAAGCTTGTGGTATCGCTAATAGTTGACCTGATCGGGAGTGCAAGCTATCTCATCCCCGTTGCTGGGGAGGGATTTGATTTAGCCTGGGCTCCCATCTCAATGACATTGGTCGGTGCGTTGTATGACGGAGTCATGCCAAGTCTCAAGTATGTGGCATTGGCCGAGGAATTGTTGCCATTTACAGACTTTGTCCCCACTGCTACTGTTGGGTGGGTGACTGAATTTGCACCAATCTTAATTGATCAGGGCAAAAGGACGATGGGAATGAGTAGGGCTTCACGAGAGACGAAAGTGGTGAGAATGAGACAATAAAAGTGTGTATGAAGCAAAAATGAATGACTGAGAATGAGACAATTAAGTGTGTGTAAAGTTTGATGTGAAAAAGTGATCATTGTTGCAGAACTATTGAGATTGAGAATGAAGCAAAGAGACAATAAAGTGTGTAAATCAGCAAGTGGGAGTTTTAATCTATAGGAACTAATTTTGGATGTTGACTGATAGGTAATTTATGTTGGTATGATTACTCTCCATCATTTTAATTCCAGCAGTAATGGACAAAATTATCGAAGCATAGGGAATAATTAGACGAGACAATGTTGTTTGTTTTCGAGAAAAGGTCCACCCGAAAAATTTCTTGAACCTTCGCGGCGACGGTTCTCTTGTATCCTAATCCTAACCCACACGACTTGGCTACAGAAGATGCCACCCTCGAAGACAAGGCGTCCGACCAACCGACTCCCACCTGATGATCAGGGTGGAGGCGTGAAAGGAGGGAATAACCTCAGTATTTCTGCAGTAGCCAGTGCTTGAATTTGGTGGGTTCCTCTACGGCGAAGTTCCTCTACGGCGAACCTGTTACTTCTACGACTTGATACAACCATGAATCGTCGTGGTACGGCATTCCAAGGAGGACGGCGTCGAGAAGCTTCGCCCGAAGTGATAGTGAGTTCATTCTTCCGATCATCGCCTCCCGGGGAGAAAGAAGATGCATACGAATCATTTATTGACACTGCCGGCTTCCCTACCTCGGCTGCTTCGCCACTATCCTCCTATTCCACCACTGGCACAAGTAACAGCAGTGCTTGGGCAGGGGGTAGGGGTAGCAATCGATCATCACCCAGCAATAAAAGTAACAATTCGAGGTCGTTGTCAATCAATAAAATGATGGTGACAGATGCTCAAACGGTTGATTGGCCCTCGGAAGATCCCACGATGGATTGGCCCTCGGAAGATCCCACGATGGATTGGCCCGATGAAGAGGAGCCTTCGTTCTCTCCTTCGTCTCCTGTAATTCATAAATCTGTTGGAAGAAACATTGGTGGTTCGTCATTAGTCAATAATAGAAACAACAATTCTAGAGTATCCGTGGGGCCGCCGGTGACAGATGCTCAGATAGTGGATTGGCCCACAACAACAGAGAATCCCTCGATGGATTGGCCGGAAGAAGAGCCATCATCATATCCGATTATTCGTCGACAGTCAAATTCGCCTGTTCCCTCACTAGCTTCCACTTCTATTGCGAGGGATCAACAGATATTCCGCCGTACAACATCAACATCGGGTTCTTTGAGTACGCATAGTGTTAGCAGGGGTAGTGTTAGCATTGGTCGGAGTGGAGGAGAGTTGTCACCCAATTCTGTCAGAGGTGGTGGGATAGTGTTTGAGCCGTTCGATGATAATAGTGCAAGCAAGAATAGTGCTATCGTACGCTCTCGTGAGTATGGAAGCCCATCTATCATAACTGGAATAAAGAAACAGCTTGATAATATTGCCGAGGCCGTCACTGTTCGTGATGCTACACCACGGAATGTCCCAGGGGGTGAAAAACTGAACGGCATACACAATAAAAGCAATACAGCAACATCTTTTAGGAATAGTCCTTCGTCACTGACAACCAGAGGTGCTTTGTACGAAAACAAAGTTTCGCCTCCAGTAGATAACGCCGCTGGAAATTCCTTGCCTACGGGAGTGGTGGGTAAATTGGTGACCATGTTCGCTTCGAAATCTACGCCTCAACAATTGTCGCAACATCAGCAAAAGCAACAACACCAGCATATCAGTGCAACCAATAAGCCAATCAGTACATCACGAGCACTGAGACCAATTATTGGCACGTCAACAACACATGGATTACAACACACAAACAATGTTCAATTTCATGAGTCGGTTATTAAGCAATCCGAATCTCGATCTCGAACTGGCTCATCGGTTTCACTTGAAAGCAATCATAATACATCATCAATCAAATCTCCGACACGGTCAAGTGCTCAATCGAGTGATGTTACCACCCGATCGGGTGATTCGTCGTCTTACGTTCCCACTGGATGGCCTGGCACGGTCGATAAGCGGGGTAAGACATATGCGATGCCACCAAGCTATAGTGAAAGCGAGGAAAGTTCATTGGCATCACCACAACGACAAAAAAACAGCAATAATAGTAATAAAGCAGCTCGCCCCAATTTACACCTGCAAGAACCGGGCAACGATGATTGGCTGACGGGATCTGAGGTGGATGGCATGTCCGTCTACGACGAGGATCAAGACATATATGTCGAGGAGGACTTCGATGATGATGGAAGAAATACTGGACAAAGTGTTGAGGCGTCAAGAGGATGGAGGTCATCACTTGCAAATATCACTGAGATGAGCACACCTAATACTTCCGCGCTGGATATCACTACTGCTCCATCTGCAAAAGGACATCATTCATACCATACACCACGAAATGTCAAATCAACAGTAGACGATGATACCGACCTTCGAGGTATTGACGTGAGCGGGAGTAAGATGCGCGTCCGAGCCTCGGGAAAGCGTCTGCCTAATACTAGGCTTTTTAGTGATGACGATTACAACGACGACGTAGACTTTGATGGGCCGCTACATTTATCTGAAGAATTACTTCGGGCGAAAGATGAACAGAGTGCACCACCAAGGGAGGGTGGAGCCATCATGCTACGAGGATTTCGTGGCTTTATTGACAAAACAAAGGATGTACCAAATCTAATGGACGATGTAGAATCGGAGGCAAGTCCATCAACTATTTATACAATGCAGCATGCGAGTGTGGGTTTGTCAATACCAAATGCTCGAGGCATCGCCAGTGATCGTTATCGATCATCTCCTGGCTCTTCGTCCCATAATATCAGTATCGATTCAGACATTTTTGATGGTATACAAGAAGAGTCATTTGGTCTGATAGAAATGGAGGTCTGGAAGGATGATGATGCATTTCAGTCTTTTGACACTCAATTCAATCCATTTTCGCCAGTAAATGGTAAAACCGCAAGGCAAAATTCCTGGTCGGAGGTGGATTTTTTGGACTCATCGCTCAACATTTCCGCGGTCACAAATGGGTCCGCCAACACTCTTCCTCACCAATTTGACATGGATGGTCCTGACAGCGAGTATCAGAGTCTACCACCTGACCTTTCTATGTACTATATCCAGCCAGACATGGTTCAAAAAATGGTCAGAGCATTTCGAAAGATATGCACGAGTCAGTTGGACACGAGTGATTCCGAGGATACTATGCTCTCTAGCTTTGAAAATCTTGTCGACACAAAGAAGGCCTTTGCTCTATTTGAAATGAGAAGTCGTATTATGGAAACGGATATTGATCGTGGCTTAGAGAGAAAGGGTGGGACGAATGTAGTTGATGACATTGCACTAACTCCCTATTTTCAGGCAGCTTCACGAGTACGGGATGCTGTAATAGTGAGCAAGGCATGGAGAGATGGCGCGACGCCGAAGGACGTCATTACAGCTCATTTTCTTACGCGTCGATCAGCCAAGGCACACTTTGTTTGCAGAAGGATACCAGAATGCGATGTTAGCTGGTTCGAAGAAGTGAAATGGCTTGACGACACTGACTTCATGATCATGCGGTGTCAGTCTCTTGGATTGGGTATGTTGAAAGGATTTGAGATGTTTACCATAGGTGACTGTCAGAGCATGCTCTTGAAGATGACAAGTGATAATTGCTTGGTGAGTAGGAGTACGCATTTTTTTCACTTTTCTTGTTGGATTCTCCCATTGACTCGGTTTTGTTGCCTAAATGTTCTGTAGGTTCTTCGCCGAGATCTTAGGTCTGCAATGATGTGTCAAATAGAAGCAGAGGAGCTGATACAGGATGAGGTAAAAGTGGGTGATGCTGATGAGGATTTATTGACAGAAGCAGAAGATCTTTATCGGGCTGCAACATCAGAAGTCAAAACCTTGTCAGTAAAACTTGTCCTTGCAGACAAAGCTTTTGGGCTAGTACGAAACCGGATGCAAAATTTAGTAGAAACAATAGAGTCGCTCCTAGTACAATATGAGTACGATGATGATTATGTTCACGGAGATAGCAATACCCCCTCAACGGTGCAATCAGATGAAGATGGAAATGGTTCCGTGGCGAGCCAGAAAAGCCATCATGATAGAAGGAGGCTTGTGGAGCGGGCTAAGCGGGCAGAGCTCTCAGCAGAAGTAGCTGTAAGAGAAGCAATGTTAGCAAAACAAGAGGCGGAGAAGATAAAATCTGATAAACAACGCGAGATTAATGAGTTGAAGGTAAGTTTAATGTTTACGAGCTAATGTATGGAGAAACAGTTTCTTCACTGTGTCTTATTCATTTGTTTGTTGTTATCAATTCAGAAAAAGCTTGCTGAAATGGAAACAAAATCTCAAATTTTGGCAAGTGAGCATCAACAATCATACCTCAATAGATCGCAAGCAAAAAGTTCACTTTTTCTCGACGAGGCTAAATCGTTCTTGGAGAGTACAATAGACAACGACCCTGGGGATAAGGAAAGAAAGCATAGACTGAAGCAACAATTTCGTAACCGTCGAATAAAACGATGATAATATACATGATTATTCTCATTAGTACAACAACCTCTTGTGATCTACATTCTGTGGCTAGTATGAGAGCTGTGCAAAATATGGTTTTCTCTCCTGATGAGAAAAATTACCAAGGGGGGGTCACTTGTGGCAGTTGATTGTGTCACACCGTGACAAATGACTGTGACTTCTGAACCTGCCCTTCCTCTGACACGACCTTTACTTCCTTCAATGTTGTGTGCTCTCAACCATATTATTCTTGATATCATATCACAGATCTTTATGATGCCAAGCAACGCCGATCGCTCTCTATCACCCATGAGCAAGGAGTTTGCCAATTTGCTGGCTGATCACAGCGTTGATACGAGAACAACTGTCACAGAAATGAGCTGGAGATCTGGCGATTCTGCAGCAACCTCAGTATCTCCTCCTCGCATCTCTCACAAGCAGAACACAACAACGTCAGCTGGCGTCGATACCGACGATTCCATCGACGAATCCGTGGGGATGTCACATCGTCTTGTCGAATACTTCGTCATGGTGTCCTGCGTTCAAATGAAGGGCAAGGATCTTGAGAGTGCGAATGCAGCTGCGATGAGGGCACGACGTGCACCTGACCCTACTGACAAATCGATGAATCCACGGACCAAGGGAAGATTTGACGTCCGTCGTGTTCATCTTCCCACGACAAAATCGACGCCCACAACTGACATTGACGACAATCTTAGTGTTCTCCTTGAGCCGAAGATTACTGCACGGTATCCCTCGCAAGACCACCCAGATCGTCCATTGAACCCTCGTTTACCACAATTCTGTCACCCCGAGGGTACTGAGTTGATCCGACCAACGAGCGAGTATAAGATGCCACGGGTCCATCACTTTGTCCTAACCGATAGTATGGGAGGAAAGCTGTACGGCACAGCGCTGACCGTCTACGAAGAGTTCAAGCCTCAGGAAGAAGATGCAGCAGATGATGTAAAACTTCTACTCCAGGGTGGCAAGAAGAAGACATATTACGCACCACGTGTACTCACCCTTCTCTCCACCTATCCCTACTTGAGCGCATTCAGGACGTATCTAACTCAGTTGTACCGTCTAGCAACCACGACGAATGTCATGACAACACCAATTGAACGCTACGTCCAAAATATATGTGCTGAAGTTCCTGCACCACCACCGGGTGCATTCGAGGTGGAATTGGCAGTTCACCCTTCGCTAGGGAAGGCAGGTGTCGTACGATTCTGGGCACCCCCCGCCGATTTGCCTATTCCGTACGTATCACTTCCACTCAGGGTACTCTTCGAATGTCTAGATGTGGGCAATGTCCTATTCGCGTGGTATTCGTTGGCATGCGAAGGTAAAGTTCTACTGGTATCCAGTCAATTGAGTCTATTGACTGTTTGTGGCGAGATATTGTGCAGTTTACTCTTCCCAATGAGATGGAGTCATCTATACATCCCTGTCCTGCCAAGGAGTTTGTGTCCGATGCTTGATGCTCCCATGCCTTACCTTTGCGGGATTAGTCGTGCGAACTTTACATACGCTGTCGAGGATATAAGCGATGAGACCATCGTTATTGATCTTGATAGGAATACTGTCACACAGGGCCCAAATAGTCCAGCCTTACCTCCATTACCAGACAAGCGAAGGAAGAAGGTCGAGTCAGCACTGAAGGAACATGTGGGCGACATCTTCTGGAATGCACGGAATCTCAAGAAGAGTGATGTTTTACGAGCCAAGGCATCGAGTAATGAGGCCGCGTTGAATGAAATGCTGTCAAAGGCACACGCGGTTTGGGAAGAAAAGATACGCACTTGCGATGATGCCTTTGTCCTCTCACATGCTCCTGACTCGGCTACGTTGGGTGGGGATGAGGATGCCAATGCCAAAGTCGATGACAAGAAACAGAGCAGATGGGATGCAGTTCAGGAAGCATTCCTTCGATTCTACGTTGATCTGCTTCAGGACTATCGTGCGTTCTTACCTGCTGAGGAGATCATGGAGAAACGATCAAACTGGCGTGGAGGTGATCGCCTTTGCTTCAAGAAGGAGGAGTTCGTTGCCAAGGCCGAGAAGGATTTCCAACCCTTCCTTGCGAGTCTTGTGCAGACTCAACAGTTTGATGACTTCGTTACTAGGAAAATGCACAATGCCGCTGATGCCGCTGATATTAAGTTCTTTGACCAAAGCATTGACGCGAAAAGGAATCGTAGCCGTCTAACAATGAAGAAGAAGGAGACAAACTTCCTTCATGCTGCAAGTGCACGTCGCGATCTTAAAAAGATAAAGGCCGTCGAGCCGAGTGGAGAGGGATTGAAACTAGGAACGTTTATGTATACGTACAAGATGTGGCCAGTAACCTTCGAAACTGACCTCTTCGGCACGCCGCGTCCCATCCCAAGTATCATATCTGCAGAGTTCGATCGGCGTAGTTCATTACGTACTATGTTGAGGAGTAAATATGGAGGTGCCATCGAGGGATCTCAATTGGGTGGGAAGAACCGTTCCCCAGAGGTCACTGCATTCATCCTATTCTTCGCCACCTTTACCAGCGTTATTGGGAAAGAACTTGCTGCCGTCGAGGCAAAGCACGGGGGTGGCACAAGACAGTCGTTGACCAACCACGACGATGATACGGAGGTGGCTAGGACTATCGCCAAGGCTCAGATTGACTTGGCCTATAGGACCTTATCAAGGATGCGTACTCGGAAGCTTCCACCAGAGCCGTTGGTGTACAAGCTTCTCATCCAGGCGTGCGGGCGGGTTAAGATGAATCATTGTGCTGCAGGGCTCATGGAGATGATAGCCAAGGATGGACTTGCCGCAGATTCAGTGATATATACAGAGCTGATCAAGGCTTTTTCGAACGATGACAGTCAACCCTCATCGTTGGCGTTGTACAAGATGATCTCTGCCGATACCATGAGCACTCTGTCGAACGAGTTGCTTGGTGATAGCAACAGAAGCGGGACGTCGTCTGAATATCGTTCTCTTCCAAGCCGTTCAACTGCGTCTGAGTCCTCGTTTGATTTGAGCTCAGAGGTAACTCCAAGTAGGAATCCAAAGAAGGGTAGAAGTTTCCATGTATCAATGGCGTCAGGTCATAGAAGCATGCTCAAGAGTGCAAAGAAGACAGGTTCATCACCTAAAGTATCCAAGAGTAAAGTTCATGTGTCTGTCGCCGTTACCATCGAACTGGCCGAAAGTCTGCTAGAGTCTCTTTATCCTGACGTTAAAATTGACACCGACAATGCCTGTCCTAAGTGTGCTGCGATTCTTAAAGAAGAGGATATCTGTTCTGGCTGGGTCCCGTGCGCTTCGAATGACTACGAATGCAAATGTCTATCCTGCTCACACAGATTTGTGCCTAAATTCTCAGTGACATGCAAGTCGGCCTCTTTTGAAGGATCGCAAGGCAAGAACACCCCACTATACTGCGATCAGCTCTCTCCATGGGTGCTGGTCCGAGAGATACGTAGTATCATGGCCACCACTGGAGGCATTGATCATATCTTGGCTGAGGAATTCCGTAGTGGCACTGACATCTCATCAACTCTTTGGTGGAACATGATCGTTACTTTTAGAAGGTACAAGATTCCCTTCATATTCTTGCTCCAGGGAAGTTTTCATAATAATTTGATTCTATCGTCACCTGTCATGTTAGAAGACTGAGCTGACAGCATGTTGTCTCTCTCTCTCTTCAAATTATGACAGGAGAATTGGTGGGTTGCAGGCGAAGGGTTTGGCTTTGCTGTTGTATAATTCGACGGAATACGCATGTATGTTTTGGTACTTAACAGTAGACATATAATTTAGAGACTATTGTCATGATCTTGCTGTTGTTGAATTATTCGATTAATGCTATATGGACTTCTTCTAGTTTGGGCGGCGCCAAAAAATGCAGCTGACGATTTTGACTTTGAGGGTTCCATGACAATTATAGAATTAGTTTAAGTATTAGAGTGACACGTCATTGGACAGCACTACATCTAAGCTTTCTAATGGTATGCTGGTCGTCTTGTAGAGTCATTATTTGCCTCCGAATCTTCATGCGCCCCGATCTCATCCGACATACCTAGCTCGCAGCTCCAGTTTTTGCATCGTCCACAGTGCTCATGCTCTACCACCATGAGCCTTGCCCCCACGACGCTGTAACCATACGAATCGCCTATTGATAAGTTGACTATGCTATTGGTATTGTTTGGTGGCTCGCCGGCAATAATTGATTGAGTCGTCGCCATCATTATCTGCCCTCAATTTGTGTGTGTGTCCGTGCATGCACAAGAGCTTTTTTGGATACGTCATAATACGTTACCTAACAGTCTGCGCACAGTCTACTGCAACATATCCAACAACTACAATAGAGCACTAAGTTTAGAGAGGCTTTAATAGTGGTAGCAGCATCATAACACCACTTGTCTTTGTCATCATCATGTCCAAGCGTTCGACGGGTCAAGAGGATCATACGGCTTGGTTCGTCGATCTCGTCATTAAGTGCCACGAGGAATTGGATTGCCCACATGATGCAAGGTCAGTGGCTGTTAAATTGTCTACCTTCATCACATCAATGAGGAACCAAGATGATGATGATGATGCAGATTATGATAGCTTTCAGATGGATCTGTTCAACTTTTTGAAGGAAGATGTCAATGCACGTTCTCGTCCAATAGCATTTGTTATGGAAATTACCAATCGTCTGTGCGACCTTATTGATGACAAACAGTTCACATCTGCAAATGTTGGTATTGTTGTCAAGTTGCTAGGAGTAGTAAAAGTAAAGCACATGGGAAGACCCCCACAACCAGCAATAAGACTACGTCCAAGTCCAAATCATCCAAGAGTGGACCTGCATCTCAGCTGGGTGGCCGAATCCTCGATAGTAGTTTTGCTGCAGCTTCTGCTACGACTGCTATCCAGGCAGAGAATAGTGGATGTGCTGCTGGGCTATTGTGTAGGGCACTACCTGATAATACTTTTGAGTCTGCTCACAAATGCCATGTATGCGATGGTAAGATTCACTCTGCATTACTGTGTGGCTTACAATTGAGTGAATTCATTGTGAAGTTCCCTTCTCTCCCTGATGTCCCTGATGGTTTCGTGTGTGATAGTGGAAATACTATTGATTTTGGTGATGTTGATGGTAATGAGCAGAGAGCAATATGCCATCAGTGCATTAATCGGTTGAAAAGCAGTAAATTTATGTCCGTGCCATGGAGCTGTCATAAATGCGATACAGAGTGGCCACAGAGCGTGAAGAGGTGTGGAGCCTGCAAGGCCTGGAAGGGTGGGAAAAGACAGCCAAGTAAGGGGGTCAAGCGGAAGACAACAAGCAAAGCAAAGGCAAAGACAAAGTCGACCAAGAAGGGTAAGGGGCCAGTAGGAGAAGTAACTGTGCCATCTGGTCTTTCACCTGACATAGACTCACAATCATTGGGCACAATGAGTAATGTAGAAAGTGTTGGGACCGACTTTAGTTGGGGAGATGACTCAACTAATCGCAGGAGTGAGGAGCACATCGGCCACCTGCATGAGGAGGATAAAAATTGCGAAGGAGACGGTGGTATGTCTGATGAAGAAGGTGAGGGATATGACACTGTCGCAGCTTTTGTCCGTGGTATGACGGAAGCTGAACGAGAGCGTTATCTAAATGATAACAGTGAAATTGAGGACGATGCAGAAGGTGAGGAATTCTCTTGCGCTCCCGGCAATACTATTGACGCAGCAGCACCATTATTTGGAGCTCCCAAGGGATGGTTACCTCCACAACCGCCTGAATCATGGACAGCGCCTGAACCTAAGACTGACTGTGGTGAGCCAGATTTTGCGGCAGTTGACAATCCAGGGAGGTGGAGCCAATACACCTTCACACCAACCTTTGACTCAAAGAAGCAATATGTTGAACACAGTATGCCTGCTGGTGCTGTACCTGTACCAGTTAACCCCGCTACAGGCAAGAGAGAGATTGGTGGTTATGAGTTCTTCTATGATGGATGGAAGCATCCCTCCCCAAATAAATACAACACTCGCATGGGAGCAACTAAAGAGAATCTCTTCCCCAAAGATCGCAGTGTACAATTGGATGCCGATGTTCTGAAGAGACTATTAGGACTCACGAAACAGAGAATGGAGAACTGTGATGCATTATTCTTCTATCAGTTGCTACTGCCTATTGTCGACCCTGCTCACTCTGGTATCAAGGATGACCCAAGGGTAGGATTCTATGAGGATGTTGCTACTCACACCAATGTGTATGCAATGGGAGCAAAAAACAGGGGGGTACACGTGGGCATGTCTTCCGTCCCACCAATGCTGAGGAGTTGCTGGTATGGGATGGCATTGTAACGCGAAACTTGGCTGACAATGTTGCTGAAAGTTGGATGGCGTCACAATCCAACAC
>Ga0247831_1004122_pt1 | contig 19892 bp, 12 predicted proteins | sample LaCruzMarch2015__9_FD_192406 | JGI IMG/M metagenome (GOLD analysis project Ga0247831, IMG submission 192406) | Freshwater microbial communities from meromictic Lake La Cruz, Castile-La Mancha, Spain - LaCruzMarch2015_1m | ecosystem: Environmental > Aquatic > Freshwater > Lake | place: Spain... | reverse complement strand
TCATTGGTGGGGATACTTCTGTTATCGCCCAACGCGGATCCGAGTCCAAGCCTTGTCGAGTTGATACAATTTATGGCTGCTGTGAGTTCAAGCAGTTACAAGGGTGATGAGAGTGATAGGATCGCAGCGCTGTTGATTGAATTGCTCGTTGGTAGCAGCAGCAATGGTGCCGGTGCCAACGTAGTCTCTGGTGGCGTCGCACCGCTATTACGTCCCACGTTGCCATTGGCAGCGCTACAACTACATCGCGACATTCGCAAGGCATGCGTCTCGGCACTTATACTAATGCGTAACAAGGGAGCTGTGCCACCGCTGACGTTGCTTCAGCTATTCTTTCAGCTTATGGCCGTCGTGCCTGATAAGAATCTGCGAGAGTGTCTCTATCATCACGTCGTCAACGATATACGCAACATCAACAAGAATGGAAAGCGGGATGAGAAGTTAAATCGTACGATACAATCATTCTTCCATCGCATTGTGTCAGCGAGTGCCAATGAGTCATCACCGGGAGGGGAAGACTCGCCGACTGACTATGCCGCGAAGCGTGCAGTACAAATGACATGTGACCTGTATCGACGGAATGTATGGAATGATGAACGGTCGGTACATATACTTGCATCTGCCGTATCCTCTCCGAATTCAAATGTCATGAGCCGTGCGCTACGATTCTTCCTCAATATTGAAGAAGCTATGGCACTTGATCGTAAAACCACCGAGGAGGGGGAGTGGGCGGGTGTGAGCGAACGTGTCGATCTGCATTTACATTCTAAGAAGACCAAGGCCAAAAAACGTTTAATTGGTAAGCAGCTTAAGAATCGACAGAGGAAGCAGCATGAACATGAGGGAATCATGGAAGCCAAACGTGAGGATAAGGGCGTCGAGGCATCGCGTAAGCTCTTCCCGGCCATTGAATTACTCAACGATCCACAGGGTCTCTGTGAAACGGTATTAAAACGATTCAAGCAATCCGGTAGCAATACATACAAGTTCGAGGTGAAGATGTTAATGCTCAACTTTGTAACACGTGTCGTTGGTAATCATGAATTGATCCTCCTTCCCCTATACGCACTCTTACAACGTTATATGGGAGGTCATCAACGTGACGTCACTGCCATACTCGCATATGCAGTACAATCTTGTCATTCGTACGTCCCTCCCGAGGAGATTCATGGGATACTAAAGACTATATCGCACTCCTTTATTACCGAACGATGCTCGGGTGAGCAAATGGCCGTGGGGATCAATGCTGCTAGAGCAATTTGCTCGCGAGTGCCGTCGGTATTGTCCACTGAGGAAGACGATGTGGAGGGAAGTGGGGTTGGTGATAATATAGGAAAGGACGGAAAAATCAGAGAGAAGAGTATCGCGTGGGATGTGGAGGCATTCGTTCGTGATTTAGCTGGCTATGCCAAGCATAGGGATAGGTCCGTGTTGATCGCTGGTCGTGGATGGGTTAACTTCATAAGAGAGGTATATCCATCATTGCTACAGGGCAAGCATCGTGGTTTGGTCGGGTCTGGGTTACATCGCGCTGGTGAGAAACCGATGCGATATGGCGAGGTCCGGGCGGCGAGTGGTGTGGAGGGTGCGGATCTATTGCTCGCGTATGAGGCGTCAAAGAAACGCGCTGAGGAATCACGCAATGACGACGAACAGGTAGAGAGTGATGACGATGGATGGGTCGAAGATGAAAGCGATGGGGAAGGAGAGGGCAACGATGAAGACGGATGGGTTGATGTAGAATCTGAAGATGAGGAGGAAGAAGTCGTAATGAATGATAGTGAAGAGGGAGTGGATGGCGATGGTGATGGGTGGGTTGAAGACTCCGAAGAGGAGGAAGATGAAATTGAGATTGGAGAGGACGGAAACGAGAGTGATGAGGAAGAAGCACCTGATTTGGTTCCACTTGCAGAAGACGAGGAAGGTGAAAATGAAAAGGAATTACCGATCGATCTGTCCAAAATGTCTCAGAAGGATAGGGCCAAGTTGCAGCAACAAGTATCATCCACACGCATCTTTACGACTGCCGAATTCGCGAAGATGCAAAAGTTGGTTGAGCGTCAAGAAAAGGCCCGACGTGACCCACGTCTTGCCGCCAAGCTTAAACGTGCTAAAGCAAAGGGAGAGGAGTTTGATGATATGAGTGATGACGGTAGCGATGCTTCAGACGACGAAGACTTGCACATCAAGGGAGTTGTGAATGCCACCGATATCATGGCGGAGGCCAAGAAGAAGAGGATGAGTAAGGCTGAGAAGTTGGAGAAGATAATAGAGGGAAGACAGAAGTGGGAGGCGAAGGAACGTCCAGGTGGATCAACCAATATTGAAAAGAAGCGCAAGAAGAGCTTCGTCATGTCCAAGTTCTCATACGGCACAAGGAAAAAGGTTGGGGAGAAGAATACTGCCAAACACGGTCGGGCGAAGGATAATATGAAACTGAAACACGACCGGGCTGCGAGCAAACGCCGCAGAAAGTTCTAAGCTTATTTTAGTCTGAGTTTATACCACCTTTCACTTGCTCATTATATCATTATATCATCATATCATTTACGTGTCACTAATTAGGATATCTTACAATCATTGAGACAAATAGTCTTTAAACCAATCGACCAGTACGAGGAGAATCACTGTAACCCACTCGAATACACCAAGAAAAGTTGTAGCAATAAGATTGCCACGTAGTGCCCCTGCCTTCGCTGAGCCAAGTGTGATCTCTTCTCTTTCTCCCGATGGTGTACCAGAGATGTTGCTCGCCTTGTTGTAGTACTCTAGACGTAACTCATCAAAGGATTTCTGCTCATACTGCGACATGGCCGTAATGGCATGTAAAACTACCATATCGGTTCCGTCCATTACTGTTGTCGTTTTGTATGCTGCCCACGCTTCAGACTTCACTACATTATGTATCAAAGCCCCTGTCGCATTCATATGGTTTTGCACTTTTTGATACGCCTCAACCATATCTCGCAACTTATCACGCAAAGCCAGGTTCTCGAATTCTTTAGCTGCCAGTTTCCTCTTTATCTCATCAAACTCCTTGCTGAATTGTACCTCTGCTATTTTTGCGTCACAAGCATGCAACTTATCTTGTAACACCAAATTCTCGCCTTCCCTCACTGCTAATTTCCTCATAAGCTCGTCCAACTCCTTGCTGAACTCCTCCTTTGCTGTTTTCATGTCGACTTGCAATCTTTGGCAAGCTTCGTCACTAGCTTGCTTCTTATCTTGTAACACCACATTATCGCTTTCCGTCGCTGCCAATTTCGTCTTTAGCTCGTCTAACTCCTTGCTTTGCGATGACGGGCCAAGTGTAACAAGTGGAGCTAAAGGCATTGCACTACTTGGATATTGCGGTTTTGACGATGAATTAAATGCCCACTTTGCACCTGTGGGATTCAATTGAGACGACGTATTCCCGAAGGCAAAAGATGTGCCAAATGTTGACCCGGTCGGAGCAAACAGAGATGAAGATGTGAAACTAAACGTCGGGTGAGCATTCGGAGGAAAGCCAGAGCTAGGTTGAGAAGCTTTGTTACAAGGATTTGCCACAAAGTTAGAGGCGCCGAAGTAGATATAAACGGATGAAATGAGCACTATCATTTACCTTTTTTGGTTGACGTGATTATGATTCTTCCATCATCATCAAGTGCATGTGCAGATGGCACAGAGACTCCGTCCAACTCCCCGTTGCAATTACGAAAGTATTCAGGGTCAGGAAATCCGTGACTTTGAGTACCTCCAGACGAAGTTGTCTTGTGATGAATAGACGACCTATCACGAGAAAAGAGGTCAAATAAAATTGGTTAACTGAATGAAGCTCAGTGAATAAGACAAGCAGCATTGATCAACATCTTACCATGTACACTGATCAGTCTTCCCACTTGTCATGGACGTTCCTACTGTAAAAGTGAGACCGTGCTTGAATGCGAATTTCAACCGTTTCAGAAGATTGACACCGTCCTCGTTATTCGGCACGTAAGCGGCAGCGACTTTGCTACCATGGGTCACACCCGGATTGTCGTGATAGCTCAATTGACGTGCAGCGGGAATATTGTAGGAGATAACCAATGTATCACATTGAAAGCCAGAGCATCGAACAGGGTTAACAGACACAGACATGGTTCCAGATGGAGATTTTCCTTGTGGTGCCCCGACGGGAACACGACATGTTGGACACTGTGACTTGGACTGGAAAGCCATTTGAATGCAATCATGATGAAATACATGATTGCATATCTTCAGTGCTACACAACTGCTCGTTTTGAGTCTCTCATGGCAGATGACACAGTCATCGTCCATATTGCAGTCAGACGGAGGTGCAATTAATGCGTTCGACGGAATACTCTTAGAAAGACTCTTTGGAGCTATGTAATGAAGAGTACTCGTTGGTGTATTATGCGTGGGACTAGTAGCAAAAGGAGCTGTTGGTCCAAATGAAGATGACTGAGTTGAACCTCCAAAGCCAGTCGCCGTCGACGAAGCCAATGCGCCGAATCCTCCTGTTTGCGCTATCAAGCCAAACCCACCTGTAGACGAGCCAAAACCCGTCCCCGGTGTAGCAACCCCAAATCCAGCAGAGTTGCCAAAACCAGCTTTGGGCTGCGCTGCACTGACACCGAACATGGATGGGTCAACTTTGTACTTCTTAGAAAGGGCAAGAAACATCTGTTTCTCCCGGCCCGCATACTTTCTCAGTATTGTGCCTACTTGGTTTACTTTGCTTGGGTTGTAAGTCTGGTAAAAGCTTGCGAGTATGTCACTATTAGGGCGACCTCTTAATTTGGTAGAGCCCTTAGCCTGTACAAAGGCTGCACCTGCCGAAGGGGCAAGACCAAATTGGCCAATTGAAAACGGCGCTGCATTAGGGACATTCCCCCCTCCAAACACAGAACCAGTTGCTACTCCACCAAAGGGGCTAGGGTTGGAACCAAAGGCACCGGTGGTACCTGCATACGCTGATCGGGTTGTCCCAATCGTCTGCTGAGGACCCCATAATACTGACTGGGTCGTCGTCATTTGCTGAGCAGGCTGTCCTCCTGCCATTCCGATCGTCCTTCGACCTCTACTTATATTAAACTGTGGATGAGAACTACCAAATGCAGGGACAGTCAAAGTTGCATTCCCAATCAATGGCGTATTGCATAAATCACTGATCAATAGCCCCTCATTAAAGCGTTCATTTAAGATAAGCTCCAGAGAATTTCGCAAGAATCTAATGCATTCGATGCCCGCATTGTGACCTATCAATGCCTTATTAAACTTTACCATTGGCAAGCACTGCAAGGATGATCGGAGGACGATTTCGTAGTAAGAATCCTTAATAGGCCACCCATCCGAATCTTGCAGAGTCTGACTTTCTGGTTTCTCCAGCTTGTCTCCGATGATAGTGTTAGCGTCAACTTTTTCATTTGGCAGAAGAGATTCGCAAACTCGCACAATTTTGCCCTTCAGTCTGGCAACGATGAGGCCTGTAACAAATGATGAGATAGAGCAGATCAATACAATAACAACAATCATACACTATCAAATCCTCACATGTATCTCCATACTTTGAAAAGTTTGTCTCATTGTTCGCAGTGTATATCCCGTCACCAAAGACAGATGCATTTTGTTTAGTAGAATGGACTTTATTCTCTTTGCGTTCAGCTTTTGTGAGAAGACCGTGTGTACGAATATGCACGAGATTTCGTTGATCGGTATAATGGTACCCAATATCTTTGTGGGTCAATATGTTAAGAAAAATGTCCGAGGGAATTGAGTGCAAAAGTCTTAAGGTACTAGAGATAACAGCAAGCAAAAAATAAGAAACTTACCGATATGGCCTGGAATCTGTTTGTCTATGAATTCTTTCTGCTTCTGTAACATACTCTTGGCCATAAATACCATGTCATCTATTGTTACTGCCTCAATACTGCCTTTCAGAACTGGGTCGTTGCTTATGAATCGCTCTTTTGCATTCTTCACAGCAGCAATTATATCCTGGACGGCAAGAACGGCTTTGCCATCCGTCGATTTGGTCATTTGCTTTTCACTTGCCTCTCTGGCCACTTCTTCTTCCCTTCGTTGCAGTTCTTGTGCTAACTTACGATCCTCGGTCTCTTCCTTACTCCTCCACTTTTGTTCCTTCTCTTCGTCAGTAGACAAAACCTTTCCTCTATCCACATCGTTCGTATTTGATGTACACATACTAGCCTCGTTGTTGCACGATTGTTGTGGTGCGCCGCGGCTATCTATTGCTTCTGCTAATCCACCTCGCCAATTCACCTGAAAGCTTCAGTTGTAGAACCAAAAAAATCTGGTTTCATTCTGTCCAAAAAAATCAATCATGAAATGGAACCTCTCCCGAGCATCCGCTGGGGCGAGGACTAGTAGGAGAACACTCAAAAGTCGGTCGGTGGCTGAAAGCACAGGCGGACAAAGTTTACTCAATTCGGTTCGCACAGGACTTGACTTGGATGGATTGAAGTGGAAGAAACCATGGAAGTCCGTTCAAAACAATAAACGTATACCATCCGTCATAACAGCTGTCATTGAGCAGGCTATCTCTGATACTAGAAGCTTCGATCATAATGCCGATATCGTGGACAAAATAGTTCGTGAACAAATCAACACATCAGACTATGAGGTTGCATCAATCATCAGTAAGGAACTCCAGGAACGTACTAAGCTATTCTCGTCCTGTTTGTGTCACAAGGTCGATGAAATGATGGATAATTATTTGAATGCCTGTAAAGTGGAAGTCGTTGATGATAATACAGTGTTTTCGCCGCCGAGCAATATGCGCCTTCGAGAAGAGTGGTTAACGAGCAATGCTGTCAAAAAGAATAGAAATAGGCTGAGAATGAAAAGCAAAAAGCACAAGGAGAAGGGACGTAACAAAAGCAACAGCGACCTACATTCTACGGGATCCGATGAAGGAGAAGATGGAGACCCGGACGACAACAAAAATAGTAACGTCGACGACACATACGTTGTGTTCGTCTTTAATGGAGAACCAGACCTTACGTCATATAAGAACTTGAAATCAGTAGATGTTGCGGACCTGAAGCATAACACGACAAGGTCAATTGCAATAATAGATAATCATGATGATGCTGCCAATGACGTAAACAAAATCATCGGAGCCGTTGAGATCGTAACTGACGATGCGTCTACAAGTGAATGTAGTAATGTCGAAGCAACTCTGGAGGAGAAAATTATGCCGAACTCTCATTCTAATTTTATTAGCGACATTCATTGTGTTCAGAAGAAGAAGTCGAAGAGTTACTATTACTTGTTGGCAAGGAAGCGTAGTGAATATCGTAAGGCTTGGAAACTGTCCTCGGGGTGATTATAAAATACGATATTAGAATTGATGTAATAGATACACATCGTTGTCGTCTCGGCAGTGAAATAAGAAAGCTTTATCGTATCGTACCGGTGAGACCATCATCGCCTGCGACAATTGGAGTATTTGTAAATACATAAATATAGTAAAGGATCTGCTTCTTACGTCGTCTCGTGTCGTCTTCTCTCGGTGGCGGCTCGATGATTCCTCAAGCTCTAATTCAGCGACTGATCATCCTTCACGATGGACTTATATCATGCCCAAACAACAGCTCTTCGTGCCCTGATTATGATAGGAGTAGTCGTCGATGGAGGGGAGATCCAGGTGCAGCACTGAGTGAGGACGCCTCTCTCGAAGAACATGCCGAGTTCGTGCTCTACTACCACGATCATTCACTTCCCGTCTCAACAACACTCGAGTCATCTATATCCCGACACGCTACCGAAGAGGCAGTTCGTTTTGCTGGTCTATGTCGTGCATTGCGCTCTCTTCCCCGTGCGTTGATACAGTGTGATCTAGATGACAATGATGACGATGATAATAACAATGATGATGTGAAGAATTCGTCAGAAGAGAGGTATGCAGAGGAAGATGTGGTAGACGAGGCAGAAGTGGTCCATTTCTCTGAATCAAGATTGATCTACGTCCCACTCGAGCTCGATGGGAATGTCTTCGCGGTGGCGCAAATTCCTCGTCATGGTGCTTACAGTGGTGGTGGTTGTGCCGATCCGATATCAATTAAGAATGTCATACTGCGGATGCATACCGAATTTGCTCTAATGAATGGTGGTGGAGGCATACATCGATCACTGCTGCGTACTAGACGACTCGAGTGCACGAATGAATGGACCATGGGAGATGTTGTTAGACCACCTCGGAAAATGTCCACCAGTTACGTAACAAATAACAACGACTGGCGCTATGGTGGAATGGCAGAGCTCTTCGAACTGCGCCGCGAGCGTCGTAAGATCACAAGAGACACATCATCAAATTCTCCCACCAGTCTGATCGACTGCGATCATCGTATTAGTATGCTGTTGCGGGTACTTCCAATAACGACATTAAGAGCAGAACTGGTCGTTCATTACGACGATCGATTGCGTCATATCGTTGGAAGGCGTGTGGTGGACGATGTTCCATGCCTGAATCCGTGTCCTAGATCAGTGCCAAATGAGTTCATCAGCTTGACGGCTGCGGAATTCTTGAAAGCAATGGTGCGTGAACGTGTGCCAAAAGTTATGTCAAATCGAGGTGGTAGATTATATGGTATGAGTTTCTTTTATCAAGATGGATTGGTCCATTCTGAGTTTGCTGCTGATGCAGGTGACAATGATAGACGACAAGGTGAATCAAACGCGGATTTTATTCAGCATAATGCTGCCATTGCTATGATTAATAATACTCAGAGAAATTTCGACAAGAAAGTTGACGCAGGCTTCGTGACATATACTTCATCCCAGACCGATACGAATGACGGACCGATTGACTATATTTACATCCGCAGCATGGAGAAATACATACGACTTCAGCGTATTTATCTTCCAATCTTCGATGTCATTGACCTCGATAACGAAATAAAAACATTCGTGGCGATGTTTGAGAGCCAGGATCTTACATTCCTCTTATTTTTTGAGCTACCAGGAGGTGAGCAAGGAGAAGAAATGCGACAATCGAATGATGGACGTGTCAAATCCATCAGCAGTACAACTCAAGCCTTAATAGACGCGCTTGTTTTTCTCAACGACGAGCTTACCCAGTTTTGTTGCATTGTGAGTAAAGCAGATTCATCCGCATCCACTTCTTCGATCAAAGAAGACGACGAAACAACGTTTCGTGGAGAACATGGAATGGAAATAATACACATCAATCGGGACGAAAATAGTTTTGTGATCTACAGTCAACATGACTTAGTACAAAATGTTAGATTGAAACGAGCTGTTTCGAAGCCAAAATTTGGTCTGAGGGGCAAGGGGATCAAGTCAAAAGACATTAATGTGTCTTCGTCGTATCCTTCCAACCTCCTTGACTGTCGACATAAACTTGCTGCATCGTTACCGCCTGAGGGGATGCTGGCATTAGATGAAATGTTCAATGAGATAGGATGCTTTACTGGTCGATGTGACTCAGGTGGTATAGATGTGAAAGTCGAAGTTGACTCGGGCTCACCGCCCAAGTCAATTGAATTGTGTACTTTTTTGCCACAGGGTTGGGTCTATGGCCGTGCCTGTGGCAGCATTGAGCTCTATATTGTCCTGGACCCGAGTAAATTTATGACAGTAAATGAAGTCCAGAAGAAGACTACACGTATTCGAGAAATATTAGGTGTTGAATAGCTGCCTGACCGTAAGGAAAGTTGATTAATTAATTATTTGCATATCGTACGGTCTTCTCTCCTCTAGACTTCTTATAAGGATTTATATTACACCACAGTCTGCAACCGAAATCAATACAGTAGGCCGTCCCCTCTTCGTGAACACTCCCGATACAATATCATTAATCACATCCATCCCATCACCCTTCACCCTTCCAAAGGCAACGAATCGTCCATCAAGCTGGGGGTTAGGGTTGGTGGTAATTAAGAATCGTGAATCATTCCGATGTACGCCAGGACTCATCATTGATACTATTCCTGGACCAGTGTGTGATATTAAGAATCCCTCATCGTTGAATGAATAGGGAGATGTGTATGTTCCCATTGTCGGATGACATCGTCCACCGGTACCGTCGTTGGATATTACATCCCCAAGACAGAGACCGACTGTCTTTTCAATTTTATATACCAGTGTCGAGATGTATCCCTTTGCTCCCCCTCCTTTGTTCTCGTCGCTGTTGCCGTCGTGTCCCTTTTCCTGACAAAGTAAACGAAAATTCTCGGTGGTCTTGGGCAGTGCTGCAGTGGCCAATTCAATTACAATTCGTCGGGGGGATGCCCCCGCCACGCTTAAATCAAGATATGCCTCAGTCTTACTATTCACATCTCCAATTGGCAATGATGCATTCATATTAAATACCTCATTGTTAATTGCGTTCAATTCATCGACGTCACGATAATGCCATCGCCCCTGTAAGTGCCTTCCGCCTAGTCCAGCGCGATACTTTTTAAGCCACCCATGTCCTCGAGCACCGCGTGTACCGGTTGCAAATGTTCGATGGTGAACGGTGGAGGAGAGGGTGGGTACGATGAGGCGTTGGTGCCGTAGTAATTTGATTGCGTTCATGGAGGTCTGGTGAGGCACGGCTCGACTAGTGATCCCTTTTCAGCCCGAACATACACGTGTTCCGGTGTCGGCAAGTACGCGAGTCCATCAAGCGGCATTCTCCTATCTGGGATGGTGTAGCCTGTTGTAGAGCATTGTTTGTTGCACATTGCACGCTGTATTAGTTTTCTGATCATCCATGAACTCTCCGACAGGCTCCATTACTCGTTCTGTGCAGCGAAGTCGTAGAAACTTCGATCGTCGACGGAACAATAACACTTCTAACAACTTGGTTGTGATCGACAGTGACGACGACAATGACGACGATGGAGATCAAAAGCCGGCCGCGAAACCATCATCAAAAGCCTCTCAAAAATCTGAATCCGCTCAAGGGAAGGACAAGTGTATTATTTCGTTGCTGGATAGCGACGAGGAAAATGAACCAAATGGCACCGCCGACGAAATGATACAAGTACGGAGCAGGGATAAGGGGGGCATTAATCGACTGTTGGGGCATCCTCGTGATAAAACGACAACAAGTGCAAGTGCCAGCATTAATCGAATGTTGGGGCATCCTCGTGATAAAACGACAACAAGTGCAAGTGCCAGCATTAATCGAATGTTGGGGCATCCTCGTGATAAAACGACAACAAGTACAAGTGCCAGTGTTAATCGAATGTTGGGGCATCCTCGTGATAAAACGACAACAAGTACAAGTGCCAGTGTTAATCGAATGTTGGGGCATCCTCGTGATAAAACGACAACAAGTACAAGTGCCAGCATTTATCGAATGTTGGGGCATAGTCCCAGTCGCACGAAGAAGAGAAGCATGGATGACGAGGCCGTAGATCGAGAGCTGGCATTTCGACTACAATGTGCAGAAGATCATACAAGCAAATCAAATAGTCCGAGTAGATGGAAGAAGAGGCATAGAGATGAGGAGGATGCGGATCGAATGTTGGCTGAGAAATTGCAGCGTGAGGAAAGTAAGGCAAGTAAGAGTAGTAGTCACTCTGCGAGTGCTGATCGAAAGTTGGCTCAAGAACTTCAACGAATGGAAGATGAGGCATCAAGGAAGGCAAGTCCAACAAAGGAACGGAATTTAATGGCCAAGTCGACGGATGGGAGGGCGGTGCTTGCCGTGCAGGAAATTATTGCTCTTGTAAGAACCACCAAGGAGCAATTTATAGACACCAACCCAGCATTGAAAGGCAGTATTGAGGCAGTAACAATTGATGATATGGTGTTCATGGCTAAGAATATGTTGGAGAAACAGAAGGAGTTTATTGATGCACAACTTCCAGGTGACATTGGTAAGTGTCTCTCGTGTGGGTTTGGTTTCATTGATCTTGGTGTGGAGTTTTGTACTCAAAACGTCCCCCAACCCCTTCATAATAAGATATTGGGTACCATTATACCGATCAACGAAATATCGTGCATATTCGTACACACGGACTTCTCACAAGTGCTGAGCGTCAATCGAACAATGTCGTTGCAACCCCAAAAGGAAGGTGAGGTTGGATAACATATAGTATTTACTGATCAATTGGTATACATTGTTCCTGCTTATCCAACTTGTGTCCACTACAGTGTCTTCGGCGACGGGATATACACTGCGAATAATGGAACTAACTTTTCAGCTTACGGAGATACAGGCCTCATCGTTGCCAGACTGAAAGGTAAAATGGTCCGTGTACCTAGATGTCTTGTACATAGCCAAGTAGTTGACGCCAATACTATCATCGGTGACAAGATGATGGGGGGCATCATACCTGGTGGTCATGTGTCTGCACCAACGCAGTTTGGCGCTGATGGATGGCCTATCAATGATTCTTACCATGAAATCGTACTCCGATCGTCCACACAGTGCTTACCAATGGTCAAGTTTGACAGAGCATTGAGAGATCACAAGGCGGGTAGAGATTGTATTAGAAACTTGAAATATTCGTTGCAAATGATATTGGATAGGCTATTCAACCAAGGTCTGAGCAAGAGCAGTATTCTCAGTGCGCCATTGATTGGGCCGTCAGTCAGATCCTTGCCTCGGTATGGGATGGCTGGCATGCCATTTCCATCATCTCTTCCTCCCCATCTCAATTCACAAACGCAACAAATGCAGCTCCAAGCCCTTATTGCTCAGTCAACCCAAGCCCTTATGGCCACAATTGGAGGAGGGAATGTCCCTGCTACAGTGCAGCCCACAACTACCCCAACGATGGGTGGCATAGCTCAGCCCACAGCTTTCGGTATTAGATTCAATCCGATGTCAGCAACGACCACTCAAGCAAATAATACACCAACAAGTACTCTTCATTACGTAGCTCCAAAGAGTCTTTCTAAGAGTATTCCGTCGAACGCACTAATTGCACCTCCGTCTGACTGCAACATGAAAGACAAATGTGCAATCTGCCAGGAGAGACTAGAAAAAAGACGCTGTGTAGCACTGAAAGTATGCAATCATGTATTTCATAAAGGATGCATTCAAATGGCTTTCCAGTCCCAGTCACAGTGTCCAATTTGTCGTGTACCCGTTGGGGCACCACAAGGAAAATCTCCATCTGGAACCATGTCTGTGTCTGTTAACCCTGTTCAATGCTCTGGCTTTCAATGTGATACATTGGTTATCTCCTACAATATTCCCGCTGCACGTCAATTGAGCTATCACGACAATCCAGGTGCGACCCATGGTAGCAAAGTCGCTACCGCTTACGTGCCGAATAACGAGGACGGTGTCAATCTTCTGAAACGGTTGAAATTCGCATTCAAGCACGGTCTCACTTTTACAGTAGGAACGTCCATGACAAGTGGGAAGACTGATCAGTGTACATGGTAAGATGTTGATCAATGTTGCTTGTCTTATCCCTGCGCTTCAATAAGTTAACCTACTTGACTTTTCTCATGATAGGTCGTCTATTCATCACAAGACATCTCCGTCTGGAGGTACTCAAAGTCACGGATTTCCTGACCCTGAATACTTTCGTAATTGCAACAGGGAGTTGGACGGAGTCTCTGTGCCATCTGCACAGGCTCTCAATTACGTTGGAAATGTTATCTAGCTAATGATCGATGTGATGTCGTTTGGAACACATTCATAAGATGAAAATAGCAAATAATTATATTGTGGTTAACAACTAGTTGAATATGTAGTTTATCACTACTACTTCTATTTACAATGCCACAATCTCGCACCACTGTACCAATTTTTATCTATGACTCCTGTTGGACTGACTTTGCCATGCCATGGAGTCTTACGAAACATTTCTTTCATCGCCGAGCCTGTGCGTTCCGACAGTCGGCCATTGGATGAACCTAAGAGCCGCGACAAACCGGAGATTGCTCCTCCTCGCTCTTCTTCATATCGTAAGAGGGCCTGTTCCTTACAACGTGTCGCAAGGTGATGATTATGCATTTTCTCTGCAATCTGATACCAAAGCTTCCACGTCAATGAGTTACCGCCCGGCAATAGATTTTCGTGTAGGCTAAGTGCAATACAATGTTGTGCCAAGAGGTACTCTCCACGCGAGTACTCAAGCCTCGCCATGGAATAGAGTATCAGAGATCGCATTGTGGCATCTCCCTCCTTAGACCCTGTCAACCTGAGCGCATTGTCGAACAGCTGCTCAGCTCTCGAAGGATTCCCTAAGTGGTATTCACAGACTCCCCAGGTGTGGAAGAGACGGGCCAGACCACTTTTTCCGACGTCGACACATGCATCCAGGTTGTCAACATCGGATAAGGCCTGTGCCCCTTGAATAAGTATCGCCTGAGACTCCACATAATTCTTTTTCTTCATTTCGTACTCTGCAAATGATTGATATGGATCAGCACTCCTTGATCCAGCTCGGTGACATGCTGCCTCGTACAAAAGCCGTGCCTTCTTGGCTTCGCCATGGCTGGCCTGCAAGTCTGCCCATTGAATTAGCAAGCTCACGTCGTTCGGAAATAATTTAGCGGCCTTCCCCAAGACGATGTGAGTCGACTCGTATGTTCCATGAATTGTCTCCATACGAGCCCAGGACTTCACAACATTTATCCACTTATCACCCGAATAGCTACGAGCATATTGATTACCACGCTCGACTGATTCAGAACCCTGATCTGGTGATGTTTGGCGGTATGTACGACTGCGGCGTTTATCTTCGTAGCTCGTTAAAGCGTCTCGGTACACCTTCCGTGCTTGCTCTATATTCCCCTCACTTTCTTCTAGCTGCGCTAACGCAATCACACCCTGAGCATGCATCCCTCCAGTAACATCCAGTGATTGGCGTAGTAAGGTTCGGCTATCACGTTTGTGTCCCTGTGCATAAGACACAAATGATAGTGATGTATAGAAGAAAGCTTTACTCCACTCTGGTCCATGTTGCAAGCCCACCAAGTATGACCCCTCCGCTAGGTCAAGCATGTTGGCGTCCATGTACACATCGCCCAGTGCGTGATGTAATCGATGATTATAAGGACAATTCTTTATGCCCTCTTTTATGACATTCAGTGCTGCGCCAATATTGCCATGTGTGTGTTCCAACGTTCCCAACGCGTGGTACGGATTCGGATAGGTAGGATTGCATTTGATAGCACGACGATAGTATTTCTTGGCACTGTTATCGTTCCCCGCTAGGCGTTCAAGCTGTGCTAATCCATTCAACAAGTGTGAATTCTCAGGCTCAGACCGTAACGCCTGCACGAGCATGGCCCTTGCCGAATGGAGGTTACCATCCTCTGATTCCATCCTTGCCAAGCGTCTTACAACACGCATATCGTTGGGTGTAGCCTCGCGCAGCTGAGTCAGTATGGCCTTGGAGCGCTTGCGATCGCCTGCCTGATCGGCGAGCTTTGCTGCCATATACATTTCTCTCACCTCACGATTGGAATAAATAGATGAGGGAGAAGAAAATGTCTTGGATAGCTGATTGATTGATTCCTCATTTACCATGCTGTCGTTTGTCTCGTCATCATACTCATCTTCTACATCTTCTTTGTCAATGTCATCGTCAATCTTGGTGACATCAGTAGAATTGCTAAAGAAAGACTCGTCCACAAGCCCCAGCACTCCACGTTTTCTCTTGCCCTTCTTCTCCTTGGTCAGTGCCTTCCGCTTATTGGTGAGCGCCTCCACGTCATAATTATCGGTATCGACATCTGGCATATCCACCACAATGATCTCCCCCTTGCTCTTCTTACTAAGTTCTATTAAATACTTCAACCCGCTCAGCCGATCCTTAACACGCTTACGATCCTGGACGGTAGCCCAAGCTAATAATCGTTGTTGTAAGTCAGCTTTCTTTCCTGACATGATCAAATCGCGTTCGGCACATGCCGCTCGTAGTTCATTTTTCTTCAATGCATTGATTTGAGTCTCAGAAGGGACCCACGGTAGAACGCAGGGTGGAACATTCTCGACTAGGCTATCAGGTCTAACATCTTCACCCCCTAATTTTGCATCACTATTCTGCAAGGAGATTGTCGGACTGATAATGCGAGGTCGCAAAGGCCTGTCATTATTGTAATTGGCAAAGTCCTCGAATGAAAATTGCAACTCGCCAGCATCCCAATCGATGTTGTCGTTTTCCTCTACTTGAAATCCCAATACATTACTACCGGTGCTGCGCGATATTGACAAAGAGGTTGTAGAGCTGCCACCTCTACCAGGAACGAGGTGTCGTGGTGAACTAAATTGACGTCCCACTGCCCCCCGTCGCATTGGCATGAATCTCGACTCTGTCTTGCCAATCGTTAATAATTCGTCCATGGACATGGTCAGTGGTTGTTGACATGGTTGGTGCAACGGACCTCGTCCTCCTCGTGACTCGTCCAACGTGGAAGAAGCGCTGCCGATAATATCTCGTGCTACTGCCCCCTCCAACAACGACTGAGGACGAGCGGATGTCAATGATGAATAACGCTCCCTCCGCTGAGAAAATGTACGTGATGTGGAGAATGCTGCTGCCTCGGCCTGGAGACAGTGTAATGAAATTGCCGCTACAGCAGCCGTGATGTATCGAGGACTTCTTCGGCCTTGCATAATGCTCTTGATATTGTAAAGAAAATACTAAAATTAATATGAATCTGCAATAGCTAAAATGAACCAGCAACTGAAACTGTCCAGAAGTGGCTGCCGTTGCGATATTATTTATGAATCGAAATCTGCGTCGTCGGTCGTCATGAAAAGAACAACTCGGATCGGTTTGGGGAGATGGTTCCGGCCGAGCCCGCCAAATTCAAATGTGTTACGGACTTTTAAACTTTTTTGTGAAAAAAATTCATTGATATTAGATATTATCAACTAAAGGACCTGTTAATTGATGTCCTTCTTTTAACTAGACGAAAGAAAGTATGGAGAAGCTGACATTAATCTAAAGTGTGGTGGGTCATATTAAACAATACTTCCTTCTATTACACTATCTCACAATGCATCTCCGATCCAATGCAGAATGTTTACAGAGTGTGATAAAGTGCATAGTCTGTCGGACTCGATTCCGCTTCTTCCACACAATGCACTAACAAAACTACTTCAATCACTCTCATTTCAACCTATTGTAAAACAATAGCGTCCTTAATCACATCGCACGCATCATCAATTCGATTTGCCTCTATCCTCAGACATTCATAATTTGCACAGTTTACACTGACCAAGTCCTCACACAGCTTAAGCCGTGCAACCTTTGTTGAATATGCCCCAGGACTAAACATTTGCAGCTCTTCATCACGTGGTCCGACTGTTATTTGTAACGCCGATGGATTTACACGTAACGATTCACGAACTATACGCTCAGATGCCATTTCTCGTTGCTGTGTAAACCCACCGACTAAATTAATGACTGCATCTGCCTTGGACAATGTATCCTCTTGCCACCCCAAAAAGTCTTGTCCTACAATGTCAAGTAAATCTCCACCATCCCAATCTCTTAACTTCACACTCGGGTGCTTATCGAGGAATCCACGTCCGACCCAACCAAAATCTCCGGATACACGTATTGGTGCGGCAGCTAGGAAGGCATTACGACAGAGTATCGTAACATCATGTCCATCATTCGTTAGGACCGAGGAGAGAGTGGCCCCAATTTTGCCGGTCCCTCCTGCCAAGACGATGTGGAAGCAATAAACGATAGATGAATGTAATAGTAGCACAATTATCGCAGCGAATAAATAACAATGAGTCACAGTAGTTTTAATCATTGTTGGAATGATGAAGTCCCTCGAAAAGTAACTTGAATAGGTTGGCGGGAACAATGCACGCTTTGTATTTTTGATGTTTATTTTGGTGTCGTCATGAAACTGCTTGCTAGCATCATCGTGCTCCTAGTTTTGACCAGGAACGGGATTTGTAATGCTCAGCTACTGAGTGCCTATGAACAGGCCTATGGGCGATGGGATGTCAAACTGTCGAAGAATTTATTTAGAAGATGGCATTTGTCTACACTACTTGTCAACGACCGTATCGACGAATTAAAACGAAGCAAGAGAGATACAGAAGATGGTGATTTGCAACTGCTATTCCCAGAATTGCTTCCATTAGAACGACGTAGTACACAAGTTGATGAACATGGTATAGAAAATCAAGCACATACGACAACCAAATCCGTGAGCTGCGTATCATGTATATTGAATTTAGAAAAGAGCGGAAAGTTTTCATTGTCACTTGTGGAAGAGTTAAATGATGAGAATGATCTCATTAGCAAAAACATACCTGCCAAGATTGAAGATTCCAGTAGTACATTATCATCCAGTCAACCAACATCAATGAATTATCAACCGCTAGCAGGGGAATGGTTCCTAACTCCCAATCCATATTGTGTAACAGATAGACATTACGATGAATTACTTCTTGTTTCTGAACCACGAATACGACGTTCCAGCACTGTAGAAAAGGCAAGGGTTGAGTTACGGTGTCAAGTATGGGGACGATATGGAGCAGGTGCGGTCCGAAGGAATCTCGGCATGAAACATGGAAGGGTACGGGGTAGGATGACTCATGGTTCGATTGTCATTGTTAAGCAACAATCTCCAGATGTGCACGAGATTGGGACAGGGAAAGAGAGAAAGAAAGCTTCAACAGCGACGACAAGGGAGGTTGTGGGCACGTTTACTGGCAGAGCAGTAGACAGTGCGCTATTGGATGGAGATCATTGTACTACCAACACAAATACAAACGAGATACCAGCGGAAGATATTGATTTTGACGATCAAGATGATATCGACTTTGGGGAGAAATTTATTAATTAAGTCAACTATGACTTTGATATCGTCATACAATCTGCTATCTATGTTGACATCCATATAAATCTTGTGTCTCTCACGTTAATCTGTATCCAAAGTCGCTGATACTGTCGGTTCCCTCGAACACGGGCTCCGACTCATTTTTTCTCCTTCTTCTCTCACTCGCCCTCACGACGAAAACTACAAGTACAATTGAAGCTATGGCAATTGTTATATATAGACACACGGCCATCCAGCTTCCCCAGAAGCTTATCTCCTCGTGTAGAAAATGCCAATTTCCCACGGAATCCTTACCATACCTTGATTGATGATTGTTCCAACTACCAGAGTTCTCCACATCGTAATAGTATGTATATGCACCTCTCTTCTGTTGAATAGCACTGCAAACAGAATCAAGATATTCCAATGAATTATAGTTCATGTCATAATCGTAAAAGCTATAAGTGCCACTCTGGTACACATTCTTAGAACAACTATTGAATGCTACCATGTCTGTGTCAAACATATTCGAGCAGTATCCATTCACATCTTCCTTATCCTCCGCAGCGGCATCATCATTGTTTCCGCTGCCTTCATTTGCTGGGTCATCAAATTCTTCATTCGTACATGACATCGTTTTAGTAAAAGCATACTTTATATACGTTTCTGCCATTGTAAATGTATCCGCACTGTTATATATGTAATAGGATGGAATATCAGCGAAGGACTTTTGATTTGTGTACACTGTACACTTTTCATCAAGGAATACTGCAATTTCGACACCATCACCATCGTACGGGCTGCACATGAAACCAACATACAGATTATTGTTATTCCAACTAACGCCTGCATTTAAACACGAGGATAGTTGGGTAATTAATTCCGTGACAACATCATCTTCGTTGTCATCAGCGACATCATCGCTGTTGCCAGTGCATCCATATGATTCGCATTGACTGCAAGTGATATAACTCGTTGTCCGACGTGAGTGTTGTTCTAATAATTTGCGTCCGGCATCATCAGTGTCATAGTAGTCTGCCTCGGCACTGGCATCATCATTTGACGCTGCTTGGTACGCGCCACAGAAGTCATTGTAATATGTATCACAAGCAGTACAATAATCACCCTTCACGGATGCATGATATGATGCCACATACTGCACATACGATGACAAG
>Ga0247831_1004121_pt1 | contig 19897 bp, 13 predicted proteins | sample LaCruzMarch2015__9_FD_192406 | JGI IMG/M metagenome (GOLD analysis project Ga0247831, IMG submission 192406) | Freshwater microbial communities from meromictic Lake La Cruz, Castile-La Mancha, Spain - LaCruzMarch2015_1m | ecosystem: Environmental > Aquatic > Freshwater > Lake | place: Spain... | reverse complement strand
CCTGAAACGACGACGCGATTCCTACCAACTCCTCAACCGACCACGTGCCGAAATGCGCCTCCAACCCGCCCTCCAAAAACACAAATGCAAAGCTGCCTAAGGGCTTAAGTCAGCGCCATTCTCCACTGACCCCTTTTCCCCCGCGACGATACCGATGAAATCCTTGTCCAAGGTTCAACGAGGTCCAAGCTCGGATGCAGCGATCCTCTCCAAGGCCGATTGAGCCACTAGAACTATGCAAGATGATTCACCTGACACCTTTCCCTTGAGCCTTTTCCTCTGCCTCGTGAGAAAAATGGGCTCAGTTCTTTCTCGCGCTGGAGATCCGGCCCTTGAGCATTTTGGTCGTATACGTAGCAATCGACTTGCGGTCCAAAGGCATGCCCTCTAGTTCGCACCATTCTTTGAATGCCGTGGGCTTGATCACAATGCGTAGCGGTAAAAAACCCATGCGCGACCAATTCGCCTCCTTCCCTTGGATGATGGAAAGGTAATCGGCATAGCTCCTGGCCATGTGAGGGTCTGAGGGAAGCATGACAAGGACAGCGGAGTAATCATCCTCAGATTCATACCAGGAGATGGGCGTGGAAAGCATGGGGCTCTTGGCGGGCTGTGGTCCCTGTTTTCTGGGGCAGATGCGGCAGGGTTCTCTCTCCGGCCTCACCGAAGCCGCAGCCAGGAAAACCAGCCATTTCTTGCGCTGGAGCCACAGGTGATTTGTTCAGAAAAATGCGTGTGCGTGCCACGCCCTGAAGGTTGCACCCTCATGACTCCATCAATCTCTTGAGAAGGCCCAGCTCGCGCACGCTGCTAGCGACACGGTTGCTGAATTGAGAATTGGTCAGGTTCTTGCCATGAATGAGCGGCAGAAGAATGGTGGCACCGTCTTCGTTAGGAACGATGCGGAGATAAATGTGCCATTTCTGGTCGGGCAGTTGAATCTCATAATCCACACCCTGATTTTCCAGCAGCGGCGAGATTCGCAATGTTCCGGGCTGCCCGGAGGCCTTGATTTCCCAGCCTCTGCTGCTGACTCCCGGCCGCACACCCGTGATGCTGAAGAAGAGCCACTTGGGCATTTGCTTGGGATCGGTGAGGACATCGAAAACCTCAGAAGGTGCGCGATTGATGCTGATGGACTTGATCACGTTGTGACGCGTCAATTTAGGCGTTGGGGGGCAATTCGGTAGGGGTATCACAGTGTGGGTACTTGGTCAGCGTTAACATGCTCCCAGTAGCGCAGCCCCCTCTGCCGACGCAATGGAACCTTCGTTCAATGCGAAGCTGCCACGCCTAACCGCTCCGCCGCCCGGACTAGGTCTGCCACGGATTGGATTTCCAGCTTTCGCATCAGTCTCATGCGGTGAATTTTGATCGTATGCTCCGCCACTCCCAGATCCGTCGCGGTCTGTTTGTTGAGTTTTCCCGTGATGACATGCTGCATGACCTCGAGCTCCCGTGGAGAGAGGGTGTCCAGACGTGCTTTGAGCACACTCAAATAGGCCACATCCGCTGAGCGCCTGGATACAAGCTCCAGCGCCAGACGGATGGCAGAGATGAGTTCATCCGCCCTGACCGGCTTGGTGAGAAAATTCAACGCCCCACCCTGGATCGCGCGCACCGCCATGGGGATGTCTCCGTGTCCGGAGATGAAGATGACCGGCATGGCAGACGGCCCATTCGCAAGGATGCGCTGCAGTTCCAGGCCGTCGATTTCAGGCATCGCCACGTCAAGCACCAGGCAGCCCGAAGCATCCGGCTCATGCTCCTCCAGAAACCGCCGCGCAGACTCGTAAAGGGATACATCAAACCCTTCCGCCCGCAGGAGCCGGCCCAGGGCCCGCAGCATGCCCGGATCATCATCGACCAGATAAACGTGCGGTGCGGTAGTCATGAAGATTTCTCCGCTGCAGAAAGCGCGAAATGAAAGGTCGAGCCCTCGTCGTGGTTGGGTTCGGCCCAAAGCTGGCCTTGATGCCCCGTGACAATCGCGCGGCAGATGGCTAGGCCCATGCCCAGCCCGTGCTGTTTCGTGGTATAGTAGGGCTGGAACATCTCCTCCACGTTTTCGGGCAGGCCCAGGCCTGAGTCTGTGACGGACACCTGCAGCGCCTGCGGGCCGCCCCGGGTGGTGATCTTGAGATGACGCTGCTCAGGGGGCTTCTTATCCATGGCCTCAATGGCATTCAGGATGAGATTGATCAAAACCTGCTGCAGCTGCACGGCGTCTGCCTCCACGGTGGGAGCCACTGCGGCCAGTTCATGGGTGCAGACCACCGATCTTTCCCGCAGGAGATTGCGCAGCATCTGCATCAAACCCGTGATGAGTTCATGAACATTCACCTGCTCTAGCTTGGCATCCCCGCGCTTGAGAAGAGCGCGCATACGCTTGATGACTTCGCCCGCGCGCAGGCCCTCGGTCTCGATATCCTTGAGGATCTCACGCACCTCGTTGAGGTCCGGAGTATTCTGCGCCAGAATCCTCTGCGCCGCCTGGGTGTTGGTGAGTATGGTTCCGAGCGGCTGGTTCATCTCATGCGCCAGATTCACCGAGATCTCGCTGAAGGTGGCCACACGCCCCAGATGGGCCAGGTCCCGTCGGCTGTTTTCATGGGTGCTTTCCAGCGTATTCCTCAGAGTGACCGCTTGTCTTGAAATCATGCTCAGGTCAAACGCCCCCACCAGAAGCGTCGCGATTATGTAGGGGCTGGCCGCTTGGGGTAGTTCCGCTTTCAGCCAGAGAATCGCTATCGTCTGAGTCGTTCCCAGCGCGAGCCATAGAGTGATGGTGCCGCTCATCAGAGCCTGCCGTTTATCGCCTTTCCTCCAGGCCATGATGGACGCATCCGCGATGAAGAGTATCAAAAACACCAGCGCCAGATTTGCCAACAGCACCACCGGACGAGTCACACCCACCGGCAAGAAAACCACATCTCCCAGAAACGGCACCTGTTTCATAGACGTGATCACGGAATAGTTGATGTTTGGCGTCACCAGAAAATTGATGATCAGCGAGAGCGTGCGCAGGCCCAGCGCCATCACCGCCAGCCATTTCCTGCCGGTTTGCAGGTGGAAGTAAATATACCCGATCGTGCTGCAAAAAAACACCCATACCGGCACGTGCGCCCAGCGAAACAAGGCGCCAAAAACCGCCGGATCAGCTGTCTTCATCATCCCCAGCTCAATGAAGCTGTAACAGGTGGTCGTTAGCGCCGAGATGGCCGCAAACAGCCGCTCTATTTTGGCACGCTCCTGCCACCAAAAAAACAGATGGGTCACTCCCATCGTCAGAGACGCGGAGGCAATCATAGTCCAGATGATGGTGGCGTTTTGCATTTTTTTTTCTTAACGAGCCGACATGGTGGAGCAAATCAAAGGTTCATCACGGAAGTTGATGCGTAGAGACTCTGTTTGGCCAAGGTGCGAGGATGAGCAAAAGTCTGCTGTATCATGCCTTCGGAGTGCGCGAAGGGTATAAGTGTCGAATCACCAAGTATGGGAGGGTTTCTAACCCGGGATAGGTGGCCACCAATGGCAATGCCCGCTGCCAGTGTCAGCACTCTGAGGGAGGCAGGAAGATAGAAAAGCGTTCCTCGGCTCCCTCAGAGCCGAACCGCTGACGACCGTTCCTCAGGGAATCGTTCGCCTAGCCTGTCTTCCCCTGGGCTAGAGTCTTCATGCCTTTGAGGCATCAAATTGACCTGAATCCGTAACTTGGAAAGGTCGTTTTACGCCGTCTTCTTCACGCGGCTAGCCTTGTCTTTGGCCGTAGCTGCCTTGCGCTGATCGCGCACTTCCTGGGCGCGTGCAGAGAGTTTCTTGAGTAGCTCAGGCCAGAGCTCTTCGTCGGCGATGTAGCCCACGCAGCGCTTGGTGCCGCAGAGGCAGGGATGGTCTTCCCAGTTCTCCAGATCGAAGCCGTAGTTGAAGGTCAGCTCCTCGTCTTTTTTGATGTCTCGCTTCGCCGTGAGCCAGATGCGCCCGCGCGACTGCACGGCCTCGCAGTTGGGATCGCAGGAGTGATTCAATAGGCGAGCCGTGTTCTTGGCGCTGCTGCCGTCCAGGTCCTGCTTTTTGTTCAGGTTGAAGATGTAAACCGCAGCCACACCGGTCTTGCGGGCACGAATGAGGCGTGCTTGCGCCCGCCGTTCAGACTCGGCCTTGCTGATTTTTTCGCCCGTGTATTCCAGCACCTGCGTGTCTTTTGGGATGTCGCACCGAGCGAAGATGCCGCGTGAATGAATCGATGACCGACGGACGATGTGCCAGACGGTGGGTTTCTTGGGGGCAGCTTTTTGGGTGGCCATGGTTGCTGGAGAGGGGGCGTGTGATGTGTGGCGTGATCTGGAGCTAGGTCAAGCGCCGCTCCGCATGATCAGAAGCATCCGGTGTTCCAAGTGGGGGCTTCGTCAGGGTGCATTCATCAACAAAAAAGGCGGAGCGCGTGAGCACTCCGCCTTCCGATCAATGATGAGCATCAAGCCCGCTTACACACCCTCGGGCTTCTTCTCGCCTTCAGGCTTCTTGCCGCCTTCATCTTGGCTTGGGGGACGACGGAAGCCACCGCCCTCGGAGCCACCTTCGCCACCGGGGCGGCGCATCTGACCACCAGGACCGCCTTGGCTTGGCTGGCCACCACGCATCATGCCGCGCATGCGCTCGCCGATCTGCTTCATTTCTTCAGCGGTGATCTTGCCGTCGCTGTTGCCGTCCATCATCTTGAAACGGCCGTCCACTTCCTGGCTGGCGAACTCCTTGTATTCGGCCAGATCCACGCCGCCGTCGGCATTCTTGTCCATGCGCTTGAGCATATCCTCAGGGTTGCCCATGCCGCGTCCCATGCCGCCGGGGCCGCCTTGGCCTGGAGGTCCGCCTTCGGGACGGCCACCGCCTTCACCAGGAGGTCCGCCCTCGGAACGACGCATGCCGCGCTCACCTTCAGGGCCGCCCTCGGGTCTGCCCTGACCTTCCGGTGGACGACGGAATCCGCCTTCGCCTGGGGAGCCTTCACCGCCGGGGCGGCGCATCATGCCACGCTCGCCACCGCCAGCTGCACCGCGCATCTTTTCGGCTGCGGCTTTCATCTCGGCCTCATCGGCCACGCCATCGGCATTGCCGTCGATCTTGGCGAAGCGGTCTTCACCTTCCTTCTTGGAGAAGGCGGCGAACTCGTCCTTGCTGATCTTGCCATCGGCATTGGCGTCAATCTTCTTGAGGAACTCGGCCATGCGGTTAGGGCCGCCTTCGGCTCCTGGGCCACCGGGTTTGCGCTCGCCTTCCTGGGCGAAGGTCAGGCCTGCGGTCAGGCAGCAGGCGATGCAGAATGTGGTCGTGCTCGTTTTCATGTGGTGTGGTTCGTGTGGAACGGCGGTCTTCAACTCAGCCTCTGCGGGGAAGTTGCGAGCGCGTGGAAAGAATGTCTGTATGCTCGCGGTGAGCGTGTGGGGTGATGGGTTTTCAAAGTTGTCCCTCGGTCTGGACTAACCACTGAGCACTAACTACTTTTTTACCCCACTTCCTGCTCCATGCTAAGTGCCGCCCACTCGCGGCGTTCACTCACTTTCCCATGGATCTCTCTCTCCGCCCAGAAACGACCGCCGCGCTGGCGCAATTCCGCGCTCGGCGTTCCTCCCTGCTACAGCGTCGCGGCTGGCTCGCGACGGTTCTCTGTGCCTTGGGCCTACTTGTTCTCATCGCATTGCTGGATCGCCTATGGTTGCTGCCGGACGCGCTGCGTCCTTGGGTTTCGCTCGCGGCTTACGCTGGCTGTGCGTATGCCGGTTGGCGTCTGGCTTGGCAATACCTGAGCTGCGTGCGTGAGGATGCGGGGGCCGCACGGGCTGCGGAGTCGGTGGCTCCTGAGTTGCGTGAGCAACTGTTCTCGGCGGTGGAGCTGTCGCAGGCGGACAATGCCAAGATCAAGGACTCGCCCGAGTTCCGTGCTAAGCTGCAGGACGAGGTCGCCCAAGCCGTGAAGGGCATCGACTGGAAGGCCCGTCAGCCTGCGGATGTGCTGGTGCCGTGGATCAAGGCCTTGGCTGCGACGGTGCTAATCATCGCTGTGCTAAGCTTCGTGCCGCGCCTGCATTTGCCAGGCTTCCTGGCGCGTGCAGCACTGCCCTTCGCGAACCTGCCGCGTCCGTCGAGTGTGCAGATCACCATCGAAAAGCCGGTGAAGTCCGACACGCTGGTGCCGATCAGCAGCGAGACGGATATTGCGGTGCGCATTGTCGGCGAACCGGTCGCGCAAGCCTTCCTGGAATATGGCGAGCCAGGTGGCAGCACCAGCCGCATGGAGTTGAGCAGGGTCGCAGGCGAGCAGTTTGAAACACGTCTGCCTGTGGGCCAGAATGATGTGCGTTTCCGCGTGCTTGCCAGCGACGGCATCAGCGCTTGGCATCAGCTTTCCGCACGAGCGCGGCCTCGCATCACGCAGTTCGTGAAGACGATCATGCCGCCTGCCTACGTCGGCGGCAAGGCGGTCACCTTGACCGAGGAGCACGGCGACTTGGAGGTGCTCGAAGGCAGCGAGGTGGAGATGGCTCTGGCGACGAATCAGCCCATCGCGGAAGCCAGTGTGCGCATCAATCCTGACATGCCCACGCATCCCGCAGCGCCTGCGGTGCAAGTCATCAGCGATACGCAATTGTCCACCACGCTGACGGGTGATCCGCAAGCCGAGGCTTGGACCATGAAGCTCAAGAGCGCAGAGACGGGCTTCACCAACGACGATGCCGCATCCTGGCGCATCACCACCATTCCCGACCTGCCGCCCGTGGTGCAGATCACCGAGCCTGCCGATGCGCAACTTTCGCTGCTGCCCGACGAATCGGTGCGGTTGACCGGTCTGGCATCGGACGATGTTGGCCTAGCCTCCGTCAAGCTCGCTCACGCCATCAATGGAACGAACTGGACCGATACCGATCTGGCCAACAAGCCCGGCAATGAAGCCATGGTCGAGCATTTGTTCCTCCTGGCTCCGCTGCAAGTGAAGGCTGGCGACACCATCTTGATGAAGCTAGTCGCGACCGACTTGAAGGGCCAAAAGGCAGAGTCTGCGCCGCTGCGGATCATCATTCTGGAACAGACGGTCGATCCTGCTAAGCGCGCCTTTGCAGCGGAACAGCGTCGCCTTGCCGAGATGACCAAGACGCTGGCCGAGAAGTCGCGCGAGTTGACCAAGCAAGCCAGCCAAGTTCAAAAAGTTGCCAAGGATCAGAAGAAGGGCAAGCCGACAGCTGATGATGCCGAAGCTAAGCTGGCTAGTTTCAAGCAAAGCCTGGAAAGCACCCGCGAGCAGGCGGACGATGTCTGGGAGCAGTTGAAGAAGACAGCGCAAGCTGCGACCACGCCGCTGGATGCCGAGGAAACGAAGCTCATCGGCGACCGCCTTGCCAAACTGCGCCAGGATGCGCTGAAGCAAATGGAGCAGGCGACCCAGGATGGCCTGGAGAATCCCGACGTGGTGAAGCGTTTTGCAGGTGAGGCCCATGGCGAAGCTTCGCTGGCCGAAGATGCCGCGCGTGCCTTCGCTGCCGAGACGACCGCCAAGCTCACCGCTCAAGCCGCGCAACAAATGGCGCGTCAGCAGAATTTGCTCACGGAGACGTCATTGAACGGCAATCGTGATCCCTCACAACGCTCCAAGTGGCAGGAGCAGCAACGCGCAGCCCTGATCGCAAATGAACAAGTGGCGCAAGAGTTTGAGGCGTTGAAAAGCCAAGTGCAGGGTGGTCACCAGAACAACCTGGAACGCATGAAGAAGGAGATCGGTGAGGCCGCGAATGACCTGCGCGAATCGCTCGATAAGCCGGAGAATCTGCAAACCAAGGAAGCTCCACAGCAGAAGAGCCCCGAGCATCTTTACGGTGCCTCGGACAATCTCCGCCAACGTTTGCAGCGCAGCTCAGAAGCCATTCGCAACATGGCGGATGAAGCCGCGCGCCGTGCCCAGCAGTTGCGCGAAGCGATGGCCAATCGAGACAATCCCGCCCTGGCTTCGCTTGAGCAGGCCCAGCACGCCATCAATGAAGCCGCGCAGGTCGCCAAAGACCCGAAGCGCGCGGCCAAGCAGAAGGCTGACAAGCAAGGCCTGATGCCCGCCGAGAAGGCGCAGAGCGAACTGGCCAAGGCAAGCAAGCAACTGCAAGACCAGGCAGAGCTGCGCGAGCAGAATCCGCTGACCAACACCGAAGCCGCGCTCGACGCAAACCGCGCCAGTCGTGCCGCCGATAAACTGAACGAAACCGCTGCTGTCGCCGCTGAGAAGAACGACGCGCAAGCGCTGGAGCAAACTGGCCAAAAAATTGCCGAACTCGCCAAGGTCGCACGCACGCTGGAAGCCGATGCGATGGTGCAGGAAGCCAAAGCTGCCCTCAACACGGCAGCTCAGCAATCCAATGGCGATGCCGATCAAACCGCGACCGTTGCCGAGGCTGCACAACAAGCCGCCGAGCAACTGCGCCAGCTGCCACAAGCAGCGCGTCGCCTGCAAGCGAACGAGATCGCCAATACCGCGCAGCAAGCTGCCGACCAAGCTCGCAATGCCGCGCAGCAGCTCAACGACCAGGCTCGTCAAGCTGCGCAGCGTCCTCCAAACCAACCCGCTCAGCCGCAGCCCGCGCCGCAAGCTTTGGCTGAAGCCAGCATGAAGGCTGATCAGGTCGCCCAAGCCCTGGCCTCGCAGACCGAGGCCGCGCGCCAGCAATTGCTCGCCATGGCTCCGAAGGTCAGCGAGATGATGAATGATGTGGCGAAAAACCTGCGCGACACCCAGCAGAAAACCGAGGCTGCCCAACAGCAAGCAGAAGCGCAACAACCCGTCGCCGAAGTCGCCGATAAAGCCCAAGCCTTGCAGCCTGAGGCAGCTGAGAACGCGGAGAAGATGGACAGCCTGCAAGCTGCGCTGCGTCAGGAAGCGAATGCCGCTCAGCTTGACCAAGCGGATCAGCGTCAGCTAGCGCGAACGGCGGATGTCGCGCTTGAATCCATGCGCCAGAAGTCACCGGAGATTCAGTCGAATTTGAAGCAGGCTCAGCAAGCCCAGCAATCTCAGCCGCAGGCCAAAGCCTTGCAGAATGCCGCGCAAGCGCAGAAGCAAACGGCCGATGCTTTGCAGCAGCTTGCGCAGAACTTTGCCAAGATGGAGAACGGCGAACAGGTGCCGCAGGAGAATCTGGACGCGCTCGCGCAAATGGAGCAACAGCTCGGCGTGGAGAAGCCCTTGGATGAGGCTTACAACAAGGCGCAGGAGCTGGCTCAAGCGCAGCAAGACGCGAAGAACGATCCGCAGAAAGCTTTGGCCGAACTGGAGCAACAACTGTCCAAGAGCCCTGCCATGCAGAAGGCGCTGGCGGACATTGCCAAAGACACCGCGCAGACGGCGGAGAAGACCTTGAAGGAGAAAGCCAACCAGCCTTCCATGCTGGGCAACGTCGCGGAGGAAGCCGGTCATAACCTGGAGCGCGTAGCTCGCCACCAGCAGCGCCTGGGAAGGGATGACGCCGCCAAACAGGTTGCCGAGGTTAGCAAGCAGCTCCAGACAACCGCCAAAGCGACCAAGACTCAGCCTGCGAATGCGACACCTCAAGTCGCGGAACAGTCCACGAAAGCGGCCCAAGCCGCCGCCAAGAGCGCCGAGCAAACCGCCGCGCAAACGCCTTCACAAGCGAACCTGCCTGCCTTCGAGCAAACACAGGCCACGGCAATGGCGCAGGCGCTCGATCAGTTGGATGCGCAGCTGAACGCGATGCAGAACGGTCAGCAGCAGGCCTCGCAAGAGGGGCAGCAATCCGCGCAACAGCAGGCCCAGCAAAGTCTTTCCCAAGCCCAGCAAGCACAGCAGCAGTCGATGGCTCAAGCGCGTGCGCAAGGCAAGGTGCCAGGTCAGTCGCAGAACAGCCCGCAAACCGCACAGCAGAACGCCAAGAAGAGTCAGCAGCCCTCCGACAGCGCGCAGTCGTCGGAGGATGGTGGCAATTTCACCTCCGTGATGAAGGGTGGGCAGATGGTGCTGGTGCCCGTGGGCGCGATTGATGTCACTGACTGGGGCAAGCTGCCCTCGCGCATGGCCGAAGACCTCACCGAAGCCACCCGCCAAGAAGCCGCGCCAGAGTATCGTGCCGCGATCGAGGACTACTACAAGGCGATTGCCGCGAAGGCGAAGCGGTGAGTAGGAAGTGAAAAGGGATAAGAGAAATGAGAAAAGGAGTATTCGAATGAAGGAAGCGATGAATCACTGGATGCAAAGCATGAGGAAGTGTCTGACCTTTTCTCTTTTCTCTTTGGCCTTTTCGCTCTTTGCCGCCCCTCCAGCTGTGCCCATTCCTCCGCAGGTCAAGCAGTCGGTCGAGCGCGGGGTGAAGTGGTTGCTCCAGAAACAGAAGGCGGACGGTGGTTTCTCCGAGAACAAAGGGGCTAGCACTGCCCGCAAGGGCGATGTGCCGAACCACGGTGGCGCGATGACCTCGCTGGTGATCATGGGCTTGAGCAGTGTCGGTCACATGCCGGGCGACCCCACGCCCGAAGGGCAGGCGGTGACCAAGGCCTTGCAGTTCATGCTCGACTTCATGGAGCAGGATAACGGTAATAAAGAAACCGAAGGCTACCTGGGCCGCGCTGATCGAAGCCGCATGTATGGCCATGGAATCATGACCCTCATGTATGCCGAGATGCTCGGTATGGCCAAGGACCTGGAGATGGACCGCCGGATTCGCGAGCGCTTGGAAGGTGCGGTGAAGCTGATTCTGCGCTCACAGAAAGTGCCGAAGAGCGATAGTAATAAAGGCGGTTGGCGCTACGAACCGCAGAGTAGCGACGCTGACATCTCGGTCACCGTGTGGCAACTCATGTCTCTGCGCGCGGCGAAGAATGCCGGGCTCGACATTCCGAACGATGCGATCTCCGATGCCGTGGCTTATGTGAAGCGCAGCTATCGCAGCGAGCGCGATGCTTTGGGTCGCCCTAAGGACATGGCAGCCGCCTTCAGCTATGAACCCTATGGCGGTCGCCAGACTTTTAGCACGACTGCTGCGGGTTTGCTCAGTCTGCAAGTGGCCGGACAATATGAGGCGGCTGAAGTGATCGGCTCCACCAACTATCTGATGAAGAACCCGCCCGAGATCGACGAGCCTTGGTTCTACTATGGCAACTACTACTACGCGCAGGGCATGTATCAGCGCGGTGGCGATTTCGCGGCAACGGCAAGGCGCAAGACCGAGGACACTTTGATTCGCGCGCAGACGCAGGATGGCGCTTGGTATCCGCGTAATGGCAACGAGAAGAGCGCAGGACCGGTCTATGCCACCGCACTCTCATTGCTGAGCCTGAGCGTGTATCATCACTTCCTGCCGATCTATCAGAAGTGATGGCCCTGGAGCCAGTCAGATGAAATGACGCTTAGCTCTCGGGCTGCTGGCGCACCACTCGCATGACGCGGGTGACTATTGCCAACCTCCATTAACGAAGGGGCATGGCTGTCTGTGCTGCTCCTTCTGCGAATGCATCCAAAGGCAGAACATCTGCCTTTGTCGGTAGCCTTCGTTTGTTGGCTCCCTGCAAAAAACTGAGTTTTCTTTGCTAATTTCAACGGCGAACGGCAGTCCTTCATGAATGACCGATTCATCCACAACGCTCTCTGAGCACCACAGACTGCATGTGCAGCAGTTGTTTGTGCGGCATCAGCAGGCGGTGCTGAGCTATGTGCTCTCGATCGAGCCGAATCTGGCGGATGCGCAGGACATTGTGCAGGAGGTCTTTCTCACCGTTAGCAAGAAGGCGGCGACGTGGACATCGGGCACGCATTTTTTACCATGGGTCTGCACCGTGGCGCGCTATGAAACGCTGACCTTCCAGCGCAATCGTGCCCGGCGTGTCGCCCGGTTGGATGAGGATGTGATCGAGCTTCTCCATGCAGACGGCACCATGGATGAGCAGGACTTTCAGAGAAAGACCACCGCGCTCCAGGCCTGTCTCGGTCATCTGGCACCCCGCGCTCGTGAGATGATGCATCTGCGCTATCACGCCGCCCAGATGCCGGAGCAAATCGCCTCGAAAGTGGGCTGGACGGTGAACGCCGTCCGCGTCGCTCTCACCCGTGCCCGAGAGCTCTTGCGCGGCTGCATGGAGCAACAACTCGCCCTCCACCACTCCCCATGAGCCTAGCTTATCTCCAAGACCTTATCGATGCCTGGCGCGATGGTAGTTTAAATGCCGAGCAAGCCATCGAACTCAACGCCATGCTCCGCGAGTCCGAGTCCGCGCGTGAACTCTTCCGTCGCGAATCCGAGATGCACGGCCTGCTGCACGCAGCTGTTACCGCGTCGATGGTGGAAGCTTCGGCGGAGCATCGCGCGCCTTTAGATTCCGTTTCGGCAAAAAACACGCCACGCTGGTATGCCTGGCGTCCACTCACAGCGGCTGCGGTGGGCATTGTGATTGGCATGTTTTGCACGTCGATGGTGTTCGGATTGGTGGCGCAGCGGACGGCGGTGAAGAAGATACCGCTGCTTGTTTTCGATGCGGGTTTGGAGAACGCGGCACAAACACTTAAAGATGGGCTGCCAGATCGGGTGGGGCAGTGGGGCATGGATGAAGCCAGCGTGGTCGCAGCAGAGGGGCGCGTGCTGCCTTTGCAGGGTGAACGCATGATGCGGCTGGAGCCGATTCCGCAGGAGAAGCCGGTGAAGAACCATACCTCGCGGGCTTATCAGATGCTCGATCTACGCTCGCAGCCTTTGGCCATGATGAATGGTGAGGTGGAAGCGGAGGTCACGGCTTCGTTCTGCGCCATGAACAGTGCTCTGAGCTCGCGTTACCTCATCCGTGCCATCGCGCTGGATGAAGCGTCGGAAACGGCAACGAAGAACTTCTGGTCGAAGGTGGAGAGTGATGGCGTGGTGTCTGAATCACAGCGTTTCGACACCCTACCTGGCGATTCAGGCTGGCACACCTTTTCCATGAAGCTGCGGTTGCCGCCGGGATCGAAGACGCTGGTGCTGGTCTTCGGTGCCTTGCCGCTCGAGGACGCTTATCGGCTTCCTTTGGTTCACTACCTCGACGACGTGCAGGTCACGCTGCTCAACCCTCAACCTCTTCCATGACCATGCAAAACTCCCCTCTCGCCACTTCCAACCGCCGCTTCTTTCTTCGAGCCACGGGCATCAGCATGGCGCTGCCTTTGCTCGAATCGCTAGGCAAACGTGTTTTCGCCCAAAACGCGGCCGTGGGCTCGCTCGCAGGTAAAGCAGTGAACGCCGAGCGACCGATGCGCATGGTGTGCGTCGGCAATTTGCTCGGCTTTTATCCTTCCGCGTTCTTCCCGACCAAAACCGGCGCAGACTATGAACTGCCCGAGTCCGTCCAGGCGCTCAAACAGCACCAGAAAGACTTCACGCTCTGCTCAGGGCTCGATCACGGCGTGAAGGGCGGCCATTTTGCCATGAGTTCCTTCCTCAGCGGCGTGAAGACCTCGGATGCCAAGGGCATGCCAGAGGGTAACATTACCGTCGATCAGCGCGCCGCAGAGATGATGGGCGGATCGACGCGGTTTCCCTCGCTCACACTGGGATCGGAGAGTGGCATTCATGGTGGCTGCCTGATGTCGTGGACCCGCAGTGGCACGCGGGTGCCGCCGATCAGCACGCCGCGTGAGTTGTTCCAGAAGCTCTTCATCAATGACGACGCTACAAGCCTCGCGGCCTCTATGGATCGGCTCGATATGAAGGTGTCCATCCTCGATTCAGTTCAGGGCGACGCGAAATCGCTCCAGCGTCGTCTGGGCCAGCGTGATAAAGAAAAACTGGATGAGTATTTCACCTCCGTCCGTGATGTGGAGAAGCAGATCGACCTACATCGCAAATGGGCCAGCGTGCCGAAGCCTGATCCGAAGATGAAGGAGCCGAAGAACACTGACTTCGTCTCTGACCTGCCTGTGATGTATGACCTCATCGCACTCGCCTTGCAGACCGATTCTACGCGCATCGCCACACTGGAGATTGGCGGTGATTTCGAGGCTTCCGCCTTCGGCTTAAGTGGTGGCTATCACGGCCTCTCGCACCACGGCCAGCGGCCTGATGCCATCAAGGGTCTCTTCAAATTGGAGCGCTATCAGGTGGAGCAGTTCGCTGGCTTCCTGGCCAAGCTCAAATCCATCGAAGACGGCGCAGGCACACTGCTGGATCACTCGATGGTGCTTTTCGGCAGCGGCATGGGCAATGCGAACTTGCACCAGAACAGCAACCTCCCGCTCATCCTCGCCGGGGGCGGCTTCAAGCATGGCGAACACAAGACATTTGCCACCAAAGGCCCGAGTCATCAGATGCTCTGCAATCTTTATCTCTCCATGCTGCAACGCTTTGGCGTGGAGGTGGAGAAATTTGGGACGAGCACCGGCACGTTGATAGGCCTGGTGTGATTCATGGCTCGCACTTCACCTCTTCATTCGCGTCTCATGCTTCGCTTCTCGTTTCCTTTCACATTCGCGCTTCTCACGGCCGCCAATCTGCCGCTGCATGCCGCGACGGGCACGGAACCCGCCTACCAGTTCCTCGCCACCTACTGCAACGACTGCCATGGACCCGAAAAGCAGAAAGGTGACCGTCGATTCGATCAGCTCGTGCTTCCGGTCGTCAAAACAGACACGCTGATCGAGATCAAAGATATCCTCGATCAGATCAACCTTGGCGAAATGCCGCCGAAGAAGTCAAAGCAGCCTTCACCAGAGGAAAGTAAAGCCTTCGTCGATCACATGACCCAGGCGCTTTCCAAAGGACGCGAGAAGCTCGCCAGCACGGGGGGTAGCACCGTTCTGCGCCGACTCAACCGCACGGAATACCTCCACACCATTGGCGATCTCTTCGCTCTCAACATGGCGGCGTTTGATCCGACAACGAAGTTCCCACGCGATCAAGCCGCCGAGCACATGGAGAACCTCGGTGATGTGCTGCAAACCTCCGGTTACCTCCTCGACCAGTATCTCGATGCTGCGGATGCGGTGGTGGAGAAGGTCTTCGCTCAGCAGCAGCAGGTGAAGGAGCAGGCGTGGCACTTCACCAAGAACTTCAGGTCCAACCTCGAAAGAAAGGAGAAGGACTACAACAACGTGCATTTGCTTGTCGAGGAGTGCATGGACTCGGACAAGCACACCGCTGGATTTGGCGTGATCAATGACTTCGTCGATGGCGTGCCTGCGGACGGCATTTATGAGGTCCAGGCGCTCGTCAAAGCCATGAATCGCGAGCATCCTTATGATCAAAAATGGTTCGGCACCGATACGCGCGAGCCCTTCCGCCTCGGGATTGTGCCCGGCGATGCGAAAGTCGGACCGCTCGATCTACCGCAGCCTCAGCAGCCGATGCTAGCGGAGGTCGCACTCGGCGACGGTGAGGCAAAGTGGATCACGATGAAAATCTGGCTCGATGCCGGACACACGCCCCGCTTTGTCTTCCCGAACGGCCCCGATGATGCCCGCGGCACTTGGTTCCGAATCGCAGACCAGCACAAAGACTTGTGGGACCAGTTCATGAACGAGGATGACAAGCAAAAAGGCAAGCTGGGCATCGTCGCCGCACGACAGATCACGCTTCACGTTCATAAGCACCCGCACATCCGCATCGACGAAGTGAAGGTTCGCGGCCCCATCGCCGAAACTTGGCCTCCTGCCTCCCAACAGGTCGTTTTGGGCAAAGAAGCCTTCGAGCCGAGAAAAATGCGCGAACGGCTCCAAGCCTTCGCTGACCGCGCTTACCGCCGAAAAGCCACGGAAGATGAAATGAAGCGTCTCATGGCCGTGGCGGACCAACGCATGCAGCAGGGCCATTCGCCGCTAGAGGGCTTCAAAGCGGCTCTGAAGGCCGCGCTTTGCTCGCCGGGATTTGTGTATCTTTCCCAGGAAACGCAGAAGGACTCTAACAAGCTCTCCAGCAACGCGCTCGCCTCACGACTGGCCTACTTCCTGTGGTCCACGATGCCGGATGCGAAGCTCATGAGCCAGGACCTTACCAAGCCGGAGGTGCTGCTGGCCCAAACGCGACGGATGCTCAAAGACAAACGCTCCGATGCCTTCGTGGCCGGTTTCCTCGATAGCTGGCTGAATCTGCGCAACCTGGGTGGAATGCCACCAGATCGCGGCGAGTTTGAGGAATACTACTCGAAGGGCTTCCAGGACGCCTTCAAGACCGAGACCCGCATGTTCATGCGCGACGTCATCGTGCGCGATGCCAGCATCGTGAACTTCCTCGACAGCGACTACAGCTTCCTCAATCAACCACTCGCCACGCACTACGAACTCGGTGAGTTGGGGGATCCCGCCAAAGCGCACGAGTTCCGCAAAGTCAGTTTCAAGACCGACAAGCGCGGTGGTCTGCTCGGCATGGGGTCCGTGCTCACGATCACCGCGAACGGCATCGAGACCTCGCCGGTGACGCGCGGCGTGTTTTTGCTCGAAAATATCCTTGGCACCCCGCCGCCACCGCCGCCGGATGAGGTGCCCGCGATTGATCCCGACGTGCGTGCTGCCAAATCCATCCGCGAACTGCTCAGCAAGCATCGCGAGTCGCCAAACTGCTACGGCTGCCATCAAAAGATCGACCCTCTCGGCTTCGCACTCGAAAACTTCGACGCCATCGGCGACTGGCGGCCCCGCATCGGCAAAACAAAGATCGACTCCAGCGGCGAACTGCCCAGCGGCGAGAAGTTCGAGGACGTGTCGGACCTGAAAAGGATCCTCGTGCAGCGCAAAGACCTCTTTGCGAAGATGCTCACGAGTCGCCTGCTGACCTATGCCTGCGGTCGCCGCATGGAGGCGCTCGACGAAGCCACCGTGGAGCAGATCGCCGCTGAAGTCGCTAACAAGGATTACGGCCTGCGCTCGCTGATCGAAGCGGCCGTGCTCAGCGAAGCTTTCCGGAACCTCTGACGAACAAGCGAAACGATCTCACCCGAATGAAACTCATCACCATCCTCTTCATCGCGCTCTGCGGTGTCATTTGCGCAGCGGAGACTCCCGCGGAAAAACTCAATGTGCTCTTCATCGAGATCGATGACCTGAACGACTGGGTCGGCGTCTTTGGCGGGCATCCGCAGGCGAAGACGCCGAACATGGACCGGCTGGCGAATCAGGCGGGCGGCACGGTGTTCATGCAGGCGTATTGTCCCGGCTCGGTGTGCTGTGCGTCGCGCTCGGCGATGCTGACGGGGCTGCGTCCCTCGACCACCGGCGTTTATGGCAATGGCAACAACCTAAAGTCATCACCCATCGCGGCGAAGGCGGTCACCTTGCCGCAGTATTTCTCGCAGAACGGTTATCACTCGCTTTCGCGAGGGAAGATATTCCACAAGCATCCGAGCTGGATCGGCATGGATGAGGGCCAGTGGGCTTTCGACGAGTGGGAGCCGAACGCCGGCGGCGATGGTCTCGACAAGGCCGATCTTCCCCTGAACAAGTTGCCCATGCTGGATGGTCAGAAATCCAACGCAGACGCCAAGGAGTTCGATTGGGGCCCGACAGTCACGACGACGAAGGAAACGAGTGATTACCTCACCTGCGAATGGGCGGCGCAGCAACTGGACCGCGACTTCGAGGGCAAGCCCTTCTTCATGGCCGTGGGCATCTCGAAGCCGCATCTGCCATTTCATGTGCCGCAGGAGTTCTTCGACATGCATCCGCTCGATCAGGTGCAGGTGCCGGAGATCGTGCCTGATGACCTGGACGACATCCTCACGCCGCGCGGGAAGAAGAAGTTTGGTCCCACGGAGGACTTCCTGCGGGTGCAGCAGGCGAACCAGTTCAAGCAAGTGACGCAGGCCTATCTCGCCGCGTGTTCGTATGCGGATCACTGCGTCGGAGTCGTGCTCGACAAGCTGGCGAAGAGTCGCTACGCGGAAAACACCCTCGTGGTCGTCTGCGGTGATCACGGCTGGTTCTTGGGCGAGAAGCTCCGCTATCGCAAAACCGATCTCTGGCAGGAATCCACACGCGTGCCGCTGATCATCCGCGTGCCCGGCCTTTCGGAGAAGGGAATCAAATCCAACCGTCTCGTGAATCTCCTCGATCTCTATCCGACACTGGTGGACCTGTGCGGCTTGCCCACAAAGGAAGGTCTGGATGGTCGCAGCTTTGCCGGATGGCAAAAAGCACCGTCGGAGCATGGTCTTCCCACGCTCACGACGATGGGATTCCAGAATCACTCCGTCCGCTCGGCCACGCATCGCTACACGCGCTATGCCGACGGCACGGAGGAGCTTTACGATCACCAGAACGATCCCATGGAGCGCCGCAATTTGATCACCGTGGCCAAGCTGAAGCCCATCGTGGACGAACTTCGTGCCTACCTGCCGAAACACGACGAACCCGACGCCAAGGAGAACGAGATCGACAAGAAGCGTCTCCGCAAGGCCATGGGCCAGATCAAGCAGATGGGAAAAGAATACCGCGAAAAGGCCGAACGCGGCCAGATCGACCCCGAGATGATCCGCAAGGTTTACGACAGCCTCAAATAGTCATGAAACACACCCGCCGATGGTTGATGAAGTTGTCTCCGCTGCTCGCGTGGCGCGGTCTTGGCTTGGCTGCCGCCGAATCCAGCGTGAAGCCGCCTTTTCTCGGACAAGGAACGATGTCAGGCGAAGTCACCGAGACGAGTGCCTTGCTACAAACCCGCTTAACGCAGTCCAACGAACTCAACGCCGACGGTGATCTGCCCGGACTCGCAGGAGTGGTCTGCTTTGATTGGAGCACGCGCGCGGACTTTCGCGAAGCTCATCGCACGCCGTTTCAATCAGCCACGGACAAGCACGACTTCATCGTTCGTGCGGAGATCACCGACTTGAAGCCCGGCACCACTTACCATTACCGCTCTGTGTTTGGCAGCACGGCGGCGGCGGCGCAGGCAGGGCCGGGCTGTTCCTTCAAAACCTTGGCCGGTGGCGGGAATGACACGCCGGTGCGTTTGATTGTGGGCAGTTGTATGAACTACAACAAGTTCATGCTCGGCAAGAAAGGCAAAGCCAGCGGCCCGGAGACGGCCACGGAGGAGGACAAGCGGCTCGGCTTTCCCTCCTTTGAGAGCATGCTGAACCTGCGCCCGGACTTTTTCATCGGCACCGGGGACATCGTTTACTACGATCATCCGCTGCGGGTGGCCAAGACAGTGCCGCAGCTCCGCCAGTGCTGGCATGAGCAGTTCCGCTTCCCGCGCCTGATCGAGTTCTTCCGCTGCGTGCCCGCTTACTGGTCGAAGGACGATCACGACTTCCGCTACAACGAGTCCGACAACACCACCGACGAGCTTCCTTCATCAAAGACCGGCATCGACATGTTTCGCGAGCAGTTGCCGCTGCTCGCCACCGGCAGCGAGAAGCCTAGCTACCGCACGCATCGCGTCAGCAAAGACCTGCAAATCTGGCTCACGGAAGGGCGCGACTATCGCTCACCGAATGAGATGCCCGATGGGCCTGAAAAGTCACTTTGGGGCGTGGAGCAGCGTGAATGGCTCAAGAGCACTTTGAAGGCCAGTGATGCGAATTGGAAGGTCCTCATCTCACCCACGCCGATGGTCGGGCCGGATGATCTGAAGAAGATCGACAACCACGCTGACCTCAGCGGTTTCCGGCATGAAGCCGATGCTTTCTTCGCCTGGCTGAAGGAGAACCGGATCGACAATCTCACGCTCGTTTGCGGTGATCGTCACTGGCAGTATCACAGCATCCATCCTTCCGGCATTCACGAGTTTGCCTGCGGTGCGCTCAACGATGAAAACGCCCGCGTGGGCGTGGTGCCCGGAGCCAGGAAAGGCTCCGACCCGCAGGCCCTCGTGAAGCAGCCCTACACCTCGGTCACGCCCCAAGGCGGCTTCCTGCAAATCAGCGCGGGAGATGAGTTGCTGATCGAGCATTACGA
>Ga0247831_1004119_pt1 | contig 19898 bp, 13 predicted proteins | sample LaCruzMarch2015__9_FD_192406 | JGI IMG/M metagenome (GOLD analysis project Ga0247831, IMG submission 192406) | Freshwater microbial communities from meromictic Lake La Cruz, Castile-La Mancha, Spain - LaCruzMarch2015_1m | ecosystem: Environmental > Aquatic > Freshwater > Lake | place: Spain... | reverse complement strand
CTGGGTACTAAGGTCCTACGTGGATTTTATACAAACTACTTGGGAATTTTGCGATGACCGGTCGAATTAAGGGCTGCCGGGCTTTAGGAGTACCTCCAAAAGAATCAACGTCAACATGCCAAAAGTCGAAAGGGGAACGCCGAAGGATATTGCCAATCGGATGAAGGCCAAGGGCCTACAAAAGCTTAAGTTTTACTGCCAAATGTGCTCGAAGCAATGTCGGGACGAGAATGGATTCAAATGTCATTTGACGTCCGACTCACACTTGAGGAATATGAGAATGCGGGGGGGATTATGGACACATTCTCACGTGACTTTGAGGTGTCCTACCTGGAAACATTACGTTGACAGCATGGCACACAGCGGATGAACGCCAACAATGTGTATCAGGAGGTCATGCAAGATCGGGATCATATACATATGAATTCGACGAAGTGGACTGCACTAAGTGACTTTGTTCAATATTTGGGTAAGAAGGGACCGGTTGTGGCTGAGGACACTGAGCGAGGATGGTACGTCACGTACATTGACCGCGATCCGAATATGCTGGCTCGGAGGGAGGCGGTAAAAAAATGGACTGATGCCGATGAATGATTGTCTGCGAAGACGACAACAACAACAACAACAGGAAGATGAAATTGAAACAAAGAGGCCAAGAAGCACAAATTGGCGATGAAATCTGTTGATGGCGATCATCGCAATGATGATAATAATAACCACAACGAAATGAGAAAAGACTACTGGCTGCATCGGGACATTCTTGTGCGAATTATATCAAGAACACTTGCCAATAGTGAGTACTACACACGCAAGGCTATTGTCAAAAAAGTCATTGACAAGTTTGTTGCTGAGTGTGAAGTGTTGGATGGAGCAGATATACTACAAATTGATCAGGATGATCTTGAGACGGTTATACCCAAGACGGTGGGAGAAAAAGTACGTATTGTGAATGGCAGGTATCGGGGGAAGAAGGCAATGATCCAAAAATTGGACAAGGGAAGGTATTGTGCGGAATTAAAGCTTTCATCGTCATCTTTGTTGGGTGATGATATTGATCGAGATAAGATTGTGGTTGTTGATTATCAGGACTTTTCCGCAATTGCATAAAATATTGTTTCTCGTTGTTTCATTTGAGTAAGAAAGATCTCTATTGTAACTTATTAAATATTGCGATGAAATTTCAACTTAATATCTATGGGCTCGTCATTATCTATCACAGCCTGCTATTTACTCCTTCTTCTTCTTATGCTGTTGTTGTTGTTGTTGCTGCTGCTGCTGATGTTGTACGAGTAATCCCAAATCCATTCGTGGTGCAGTAACAATCCCAATACTTGCCCAGCAAGCAATGCTAAAGTATAGTGTCATCCATATCATGGCATACCGCCAATCGTCATATCGCCACGTCCAGTCATGATCTTCAATACGGTACAGTGACGTAAGTCCATCCGCTAATGAGAAGTATGTGGCACCTCTAACACCGTTGGCTAAATGACTCCGTACGTAGTTTGGTACATCAATCATTGTCATATACACAGCGTACATTACAGTGAGTATGAGTGTCCGATGTAGGAATATCCATTGCTCGCCCCAGGCCACATACATGTGCCTATAATTTAAGAAGCAAATTGTCATTAGCATTGCACAGCACGCCCATATGCCCTCCTCGATGATAGATCCAATATAATTTGTTGTTAGGCAGGCGTACCAGCTTGAGATTTCTGCTATGACAATCATTGGCACGATGACACGTGATGTTGCAATAGCAGCGTTACCTCCATTAATATGACGGCTAGAATAGATATCTCTACTGCTCCTATAGGCTGAGGAGGAGGAAGAGGAGACAGTGCCTCCAGCGACAGTGGCAGTACCAATCTCACGCAATAACAACGCCGCCTGACACGCCGCTCCTAGTTCAGCAATCGTCGCGACACACCGTCCAACAAACCCGCTTGATATTACCGAATTGACCAGCACACGACGTAGGGTATGATGACATGGCAGCACTGAGCGATAAGCACATCCCCACACGTAAAGTGATGACATGGTCAACTGCTGGTCGCGTATCGAGCGTAGCCATGGGGGGTAGGAGGAGGAATTGAGGTGGAAGGTGAGGGTTTGGACGGTTCGAGCACGACGGAGGAGTATGGCTATGTTGAAGACTGCAAGCAGCGAAAGGCATGCCCACCAGAGTAGGACGGGGCGGATGTCGTCAGGGTCGGGCGAGTTGTTGAAGCGACTGACGTATAGTGCCATAGTATCGTGTCGAATTGGATCGCGTCACTTCTACCCGATCGCAGGTGGTGGATGCGCTCACTGCGGCTCTGCCATACTGGAGGAGATTCACTTCGCGTCGTCCCACCACTCGTCCATAAATTTGTCTCCAGGCTGCATTAGGAAACACCTTCCACACTGCCTTGTATCACTGCCACGGAAATCGTCGTGATATGACTCCATAATGCCTACGAGACGCCGGCAGTGGGCAATGCGCACCTCGAGAGAGTAGAGAGTGTGAGATCGAGCGAATTTTCAGCGATATTACGGAGCGGAAAAAGGGGGCGGAGCATCAAACTTGCTGGAACAGCTCAAACGCGAGAGTCGACATAGTAACTACTTCTACCGTGCTTCTACTGCGGTGGTGGCAGCGACGTGATTGAATCTGATAATCATCGAGGAGCAACTTTTTTTTTGTGGGGAGAGGAAGGAGGACTTGGCTGGAGCAGAAAGGCGCTAGTTGAAGTTAGCATCGACGGACATGATGGACCATCAACATCTTGGCGATGCGACGACCCACTGCTCTGCCGAGTGCGGCAAGGAGGGGGGCGCTACTCTCAAGGTGTGTAAGTCCTGTATGGTCGCCAAGTACTGCAATGCCAATTGCCAACGGAATCATTGGCCGAAGCACAAAAAAGAGTGCAAACTACGTGCCGCCGAGCTACGTGACGAGGCGCTGTTCAAGGACCCACTGGCCAAGGAGGACTGTCCCATTTGCTTCCTACCGATGCCAGTAAAATTGATATGTTGTGTCTCGCTTCCACCTGCGACTATAAGTTCCGTACCAATTTACGACTTTGCGGAGGCAAATGAGGAGCTGGCAAATATGGGTACGGAAACATATTATTCATGTTGCGGTAAGAGTATGTGTTTGGGGTGTGTACACTCTTTCCATAAGTCTGGAAACGATGAGAAATGTCCTTTTTTGCAAATCAGAGATTGACAAAACAGATGGAGAAAGTGTTGAAGAACTGATGAAGCGGGTTGAGGTAAATGATGCTGGTGCGATATTTGTGCTAGGTAATGATTATCAGTTGGGAGTAAGTTGTGTTCAGCAGGATTATGCGAAAGCAATGGAGCTTTATACAAGGGCAGCAGATCTAGGATATAGTAAGGCACATTTTGCCTTGGGTATCAGTTATCGTGCAGGGGGAGATTTGAAGAAGTCCAAATTCCACTATGAGGCAGCGGCTATGGCTGGACACGAAGACGCAAGGTTGAAACTTGGAAATTTGGAGGGAAATTCAGGAAATGTGGGACGAGGATTGAAGCATTTGAAGATTGCTGCATCTGCTGGGCATCATCAAGCAATGCATAACTTGCTAGTCGCTTTCAGAACAGGTATGCTTAATAGAGATACAATCGATTCAACTTTGATTGCTTACAATAAATCCTGTGCCGAGATGAGAAGTGACGCAAGAGACGCTGCTATAAGCAAGTACTCGGTTCACACCACAGTACAACAAAGGAAACTGAATCAAAGCTCAAATGGGTCGTTGTTCAGCTAATCGCCAATCGATGTTGATGGTTATGTATCTACTGAGTGACGCACTCGAGTGGGTCTGTCTTCTCTGCTCAATACTTGCCTTTATAAATGTGTTGTATTGAAGTACCCTACACATTCAGCATAGATTATAGAATAATAAAGTTGATTCTATTCATAGTTAAGATCAATGTCGTTGCTTTCTGGTAGGACATAGTCAGACCCACAGCCGAACTTCCAAGCCTCCATCCGTCGTTGCCATCGGAACTTCTCACGTGGATTGTCACTACGATCAACAAAGGGACCAATAACTGGCGTGACGACAGCATCAAGTGCTGTATACAGCGCCATATTCCCCACATGTCCCAGCCATTCAACTAATTCAGGCAGGCCCACCGTGGCAACAATTTGTGGCATAAATGTAGGGTCTGCGACAAAGCTCCGGGCTAAACTACCCGCAAGTCCATCCAAACGTACTACATCCTGTAAGAATGGCTTGATTGTACGATATCCCATGTCGTTCATAACTTGAAAGTTTGTTGCCAATAATCGATTCACAAATACAGGGTCTGGTGTACTCCCCATCTTCATGGACATGGCCTTTTGGAACATCCATGCGGCACTTAAATTTGGTTGATATGCATTAATCAGACCAAGATCATCACGGTGCAAACAACCAGTATCTAGTGCATTACAAATGGCTCCACCCACACGACCTAAGTGACGTGTTAATGCACCGAATCCACCAAAGCTTAATGGTGATTGTATCCCCGATGCATCTCCCACGGCCAGAACACGACTGAACATGGGCTTGAGGGGTGAATCTCTATACGTGGGAAAGTATGCAAATAGTATACGCTTGACATCCAAGTCAATCTCTGGATTTGTAATCGAGGGTTGGTAAATGGGTAATAATTTCCAATAATCCTCCATAAGATCGAATAATGTAATACGATTGGGATGGGCATCCATATATGTGAACATGTACGTTGTTTTGACATCGCTTGACACTTTGCCACCCGTTTCTTCGCCAATACCCACGGGAAATGCCTCCCAAAAGTATTGATTTGATCCACGACCATCCGAACGTGTAATAGTGGGTGTATTGGTATATATAATATCACCGTACTTATTAGCTTTGGCGTCGTACCCACCCCCACACGAACCAACCACGGCACATACCCCATCGGGCTTAATCCCATATCGCTGTTGGGCAGAAATGGGACTATTGTTGCCCATACAATCCAATACTAATCGTGAAGTGATGGGTTCATTATTAGGTCCTATATCAATGGCAGAACCAATAGATTCCGAAATGCACACCCCCGTTAATGGTGTTTGTTCACGTATCGTCCCACCTAATGCAACAAACTTGGCAGAAACACGTTCGAGTAGTCTCGCGGGTGCCACGCCCAAGTTCAAAACATTCGGCGTCATACATTCATACCCGACTTCGCCATTCGTAAAATAACCACCGGATAGCGGTGTAATCTCCTTATTCTTGAACCCACTACGACATGCTGGGAAAGACGTCGTTATTACCTCATCATCTACATCATCGACATTCAGTACGCCCAATTTGATCAATTCGTCCAATTCGTCCATGCTAATATTCCATTCTTGTTCCCGCCCCCGCAGCCTCCCCGCTTCGAGGACACATACGGCATGTCCTTTCAATTGCAAGTAGGTGGCGAAGAAAATCCCGAGCGTTCCGCCACAAACGACTACATCGTAGTCGAGCTTGCTCTTGCTATCCGATATGTCACGTAACTTTTGCCAGCAGCGAGGATTACCGGCGGCACCATCATTGGTGACAAATTGTCTCGTCGGCGATGTATATCGATCCGTTTCGAATGCCCGAAATGCCTTAACCTTCGACCAATTCGTCTCGGCGCGGAGGAAGGCATCCAGCGATGACGATCCTCCGGCGCCACCCACGACTACTACTTTCCCGTCATCCTCCGTCGTCGGGAGTTTGGCAAACATTCGTTCCGTCATGGACGATCCGGAACCGAAGCCATGCGTCCCTTCTTGCGTCAGAGTAGTGGCTTTTTCTTCAGAGGATTCGACGAGTGTTGTTCCTGCCATGGACCTTGTCGTCGAGATATTCCGTTGTGATCGAAGACTACGGGAGGTGAACGCCCATGCCGTCCGGAGTTGTTGACCATCCCCGGCGAGCAGTAATGCAGCCGCCGCGACGGTCCTCGTCATCATTGCCATGGTCGAGACCTCGAGGGTAAGTAGTACGTAATTGCGTCATTGCCTCGAGAGATAGGAGAGTTGGGTGTTGGGTGGGGACTGGGGACCTGACGGCGGCGAACATCGACGAGGACGATGATGGCGTACCATTGGCGTCTTACTACCTGTACGATGGCGCTGCTGAGGTCCCGTCTGATGTAACGCACGTTCGAGTCGCTCCCTCCGTTACCGTTATCCGGAGCGATGTGTTCGGTCCTCTCGGTCCGTACCTTGTTGAAACCTCCAATGTTGGATTTTTTCTTACCAGAGAAGAATCAACCCGTCGTGCTAACTCAGAAAAGTCATATTACCCCAAGGACTGCGTTGCATCGAAAAACGGGCCTTCGTACATTGTGAATCGCTCGCGGATATCATCATCCCTTCGTCAGTCGAAGAAATTGGCGATGAAGCATTTGGGTCTTGTTCTGAGTTGCGGGTGATTGCTCTACCGAACGGCCTAAATTGTATCAATAACCGCACATTTGCGTTTTGCAAGTCACTCCGCTGCATAAAGATTCCCCCGCAGATATCGACAATCCATGAAGGCGCTTTTTTGGCATGTAGTAGTCTGGTTACTGTGGAGTTTTGTCATGAATCATCTTTACGCAAAATTCAATCATTTGCCTTCAGCGGTTGCGAATCTCTGAAGGAACTAATCCTCCCGGATCATGTCGAAGAGATTGAGACGAATTCTGTAAGCGGTTGTTGCCTGGCAAATTTCCGCGTTCCTACTGCAATGATAACTTTGAATCTGAGCTCCTTTGGGGATAGTTGTCTCGTTTCTATCGAGATACCCGAATGCGTAGAGCGAATTCATGATCATCTACGACTTAATAGTCTGAGAAATATTGCATTCCCCCCGGGATGTCTTATTAATGTTGCAAATGAAAATTTCCTAAGTTTGATAACTGGGCTATTCCCTAACAACGATTATGACGATGACAACGACAAAGCAGAAAATTACCGTCAAATGTTAGACTTGTTGCGGATACGTTTTGAGGGGCTCTCGATCCTCAGAGAATGTTACTATCAAACTTTTCAAGACGACGAGGCTGTGATGCGGAACCTACGACGCGAGATTAATCCCTGGTCTACGCATGATTCTACAATTATCGGTAGGTTGAATGCGACGGGCAGGATGCAAGATTGCCTCGGTATGACTCCTTTGCACATTCTGGCATGCTCCACGAGACATACACTGGAAATGTACGAGCTGATTGTGCAGAAATATCCAGAAAATTTGGTAACGCGAGACATATGGGGAGATGTACCTCTCCTGTATGCATTCTGGTGCAATGCACTGGATGAGATTGTTCGATTCCTTGTCGAGAGTTACAAAACTCGGTATCCCGGCTACACATTTGATTGGGGGAGCATGATCGAGACCCTCGCGAAGAATAATGTACCGACTCCGAGAGTACAAACTCTCATTGACATTCAACGGCAAGATTTTGCCGATCAAGAGTGTAATCTTCAAGACGTTGTCGCAAGATTGGTCCGCTCCTTCAACCAGTCACCACCATCTTTCGAATTCTTGCGACTCCTCCTTCGTGAGATTTTTCCCCGTCAAATCGAGGCGTCTGGTGTAGGGAGGTGGCGCATTGAACTCATGTTTGCCATCGATCGGATAGACAAATCTCGCTGGGAGGGTGGGACGAGGGAGTTTTACTCGTTGCTTGATCAATGTGAGTCGCTGAAAGAATCGGCTGGGATACTAAAACTCGAAGATGATGACGAGCATTGTCATAAAATGAGGAAATTCGACGATGATTGCTCAACTGTTTGCCGTAGGGAAAGATGTCGCATCAATTGCGGGGCAGATATTGTTTTGCGAAATGTCTTGCCTTATCTTTCTCCTAACTTCGAAGACTTTTTTTTAGCATTGAAATCGAGAAGGTATGCACCAGATCAACATGATGTCTAATTATTTTATTTATCAAATACGGAAACAATAATCTGCATATTGCTACACCAATAAAGCTAATCAAGTGAGATCAATTACCTCAGAGGATGACTTGGGTTTCTTCACTACCTGCTGAAACTGATCATTTGGCACAGCAGGTGTTGCCGCGATATGCGCAGGTGGCGTGGTAGATGGAGCTGGTCGCTTACGATTGTCTGAGTCTGGTACATTACCGTCGATCTCAAATAGCTGTTCTACCGTAAGAAGCAATTTGACAGCATCGTATTTCTTCTTCTCCTCTCCGCACTTTAACAGAGTCGCTTTGTGCTTGCTAAGTTGGCAGTTGGTTCTGTTTTGCCCGTATCCATACCGCTGCTGCTGACCACTGGAGCAAGTGCATGACATACTCCCAACACTTGACAGTGGCACACTGCTGCACCTCAATTTGGTGATCTTGAAATGCCAGGCACCGCGTCCTCCGGGTTGATATGATTCAGCCCGGACGTCGCCTACGCGAACAAGTGGAGCCAAATCTTGTAGGAACATTTTGTGGTCTGTCTTGCGAACTGCCCAGTCGTGGACTTGTATGCATGAATTCCGAAGAAAGCTTGAGTATGAACCAACTTTGGAGAGATTGGCATTTGGAACGCTCCACATATTTATACTTCCAACATACGCCGACAAACGGGACTTCAACATCTGAGCACATTGGGTCGTCAACATGCATAGAAATGCCTTCATTTGCTCATTTACAGATTTTTGAATTATGCTATCTGTCACTAAAGGGTATAGAACTGAATCAATGTCAAGTGTCTGTACAATTGCAACCAATCTTGGAGCTGCTGACGGATTGTGAGACTGAATAACTCCAAACAAACGCTTGCATGCTGCCAAAGTGAAAAGACCACGGTGGGAAGAGTCGGATGGTAGGTTATCTGGCAGCATTCTTTCACAGACACTTGATGCCATGCGAGAGCAGACGATTGACCGATGAGTATCTTCTTTTGATGATGCAAATCCTATCACTTTTTCAACTAACGCGAGGGCGATATCTACTTTATGCAAACATAGCTTGTTCACCGCATCAATAACCTCATCTGCAAATTCGCTCCAGCCGTATTTTTCGCAGAGGTCTATCAAAGAGGAAGCAGCGCCAAGAAGAATTGTCGGACCTTTGGGTTCCTCTACCCTTGTACGAGCAGAGCCGTATTGTGTGTGTGTGATTGTAATGCGTTGAGAGGACATCCAGGTATACCCCTTGAGCACACTCTTGGCCAATAATCCATAATGCTCACTTTTGTCACAGATTAATAGCTTCAAAATCGGTTCAAGTGGGAACAAATCAATGCATTTTGTGGGCATCTTATTGGCTGAGATACATTCACTCATTGAATCAACAAAAGTAGTGATTAGCTCTTCTCTTTGTTGCGTATAGGATGGAGGAAGGGAAAGGGCGTCGGTGTACTTGATGAATAAGTTTGCGACACCTGTTGGATCAGCTGCAAATTGGGATGTATCGATTGAGGCGCGGAGAATAGAATACACAGCGTCTATGCCAACGCAATCGAAAAATTCCCGAAGCAGCTCTTTTGCAATGTTCAATGGACGATGCTCTGCATACATAGATAATAATTTCTTTCCTAGCGAATCATCCCCAATCTTAATGATACATTTCATCAGCGTAGCCATATCTTTCCCTTTGACTCGAGGAATTAATTCTTCAGCTTTTCTAATGCATTCGTGCTTTGGCTCTGAGACGGGGAATCCTTCCTCGCATGCCTTATAAATACACGCACACATTTTCGATGTATCATTATTGGCCACAACTTTCCATCGTTGTGAACGAGGCCAGATAACAATGGCCTCAACATCTGCATACTGTCTACTAGCGTTGACACCCTCATTACCAGTAGGCTCGAATGTTTCGTCTTCTAGGTCATTAAAATACTCCTCCTCTTGAAGCAAATCATCTTCCTCGTCAGTGATTTCAACTAGACCCCAGGTTGATAGCGTAAGAGTCAAATTTCTGTCGGTAGTATCGCGCCACGTATAACTTCGTCCGTATCCACCATGCCAGCCACGATAATCATCATAATCCACTTCCCCATAGCCTTCTTCCGTTAATGAAAATGTGCCATGATCGTAGTCAATTGGAGCACCTTCAGCGATGGCCGATTCTAGCAATTCTACCAAATGCGAATCTCCTCCTTTGTACTTCATACTGCCTGATCCATTCTTGATTCCAGCAGGGGTATATTTATGACTTGTGTTGATGAAGATCTTGTTGCCGTCGTATTCTTCCTCCCACTTTCTTGCGGCTGCTTTCAATCTATTTACGTGTGCACGTATATTTTTAGGCTTGGGTAGAGACCTACATGATTCCATCTTTACCAAGTTATAAACAAGACAGAGCCTATGACCGGAGGTAACTCTCGTGAATTCATGCTTACAGTCGGAGTAGAATGCTGCGTATTGTGTCTTGAAGCTTGATAGCGATGATTGATCAAAAGTTTTCACTTCTCCCTTGTGATTCACAATAAGTTCGCCTCCTGCAAACTGGGATGGTAGAACGATGACTAATGTGCCGAACATTCCATCTACCTTCTCGCTATCTCGGTGCGGTGCAAAGAAGGAACCCTCTTCATATAGAAGGAGCTTGTAAAGCTGAGCCTGTACCTTCATGCTAATAACGCCAAGACCATCACAGACTTTCTTCGTGAGATTCTCAACATCCTTTGCCCAACTAGGGTTGGAGATTTTGAAGTCCTTCGGTGAGAGTTGGAATGTATTTCGAACCGATTTGTCAACAACAGTTACCGACCCACGCCCAAATGGCGCGTCTTCACAACGCTTTGACAATTCAATGGCCTGAATTCCCGATAGGGGTAGGCCTATTGTTCCTACTCCATCCACCACAAGACCGGGCATGAGTAGAACACCATTTTCACACGCTCCGCCAACTGCAAAACTTCCAGGACAGTCTACATTCTGTAGTATGTCCACGATTGTATCCTTAGCATTGTCAATATCGTCCAGAGACGTATCATCCAGGGACAGTTCGTCCTGAGAAGTGTCGCTTCGAGACATCTCCTTCGATGACGACAAATTTGCTGCACTGGTTGGAATTGTAGACTCGGCAGCCTCGGGTTGTGGCTCGTTGGAAGGATCTGTGTTGATGACCAATCCATTTTCGATCAATTCGGTCGAAGCACAAATATTGCCATCCGTGGTATCGTTTTTCACCTCAGTGGACACTATTAAATGAAGAATTTTATCCATATCTTCATCCTCGTCATCTGTCTTATTATTGTTACTAGTCTCGTCAGATAATGTCGTGGCAGTATTGTCCGTCAATACGTTCTTCAAAGTCGTTACCTCCGTAGACAGATTGTTGTTGTTAGTCTCATGTACTACCGCTTTCAATTGAATAGTCTCCTGAGACGACCCCTCACACTCGTTCTGCATTAGTGACGGAGGAGGAGGAGGGGCCATGGTAGTCGTATTAATCATTCTCGATGCCCTCGCAAAAGCAATCCCATTAATCTTCTCGTCACCCACCACCCGAGTAATGTTAATAGTGAATGGATAATATACTCCATTCGTCATGGCATTTATTACATTGACATCCATTGGTCGTGCATACGGTTCAATTACATCACCATGATGTATATCAATTGATGATGGTGACATATCATCCCTACCACTACTGTTGGTGTTGTCGTTGAGAATTTGTGATATACTCTTTATGTACAGCGAATTCTCCTCCCGCGACGACGACGAAGAACTGGATGATGATGACAATGACAATAATGCCGTTGACGGTGGTGGGACACGAGTTATACGACAGGGATGTGAACCAAGCACGACCAATTCTAATCTATGCGAAGCGGCATTATTTCCATTGTCGGCGTTGTCGTCGACGATAACAACGCGGAGGACGCATGATCGACGACTGACATGTACTGCCGAAGAGGGTATGCCGTGCTTACCACGACCAAGGATCATGTGGGTACGAACGTTGCTACTACTTGCGTCATTGTCGCTGGTGGAGGCGAATAAATTCACAACTTGTCCATCGGGACAAGACACCGAAAACACGACATTCTCTATTTGCCGTTTTTGTTCTTCTTCAATCGCGGCGCATTTCTCACAAGTGATCAATGTCGGAGTAGACGAATCTGAATTACTCGGCGCTAACGGTGAGGTACCCGTTGATTCGTTAACGTTGTCGGCTGCCGTCTCCGCCATGGTCTACATAAGAAGACTACCACACACACTACCCAGAGCAATGACGGGCCAAAAATTGTCATCTATTTACGAATCTACATAAATACTCGAATCTACATAAATTGAGAACAATCAAGCAGTCTCAGTGTAGTGGTCGTCCTTAACACGAGTGTTGGTGGTGTTTGTCAGAGTAAATGAGTGTGGTGGTAGCAGTTTGTCGGATTAGTAGTTGAAAAAATTGTCCACATATCTAGAGGAGTATCTATTTACACAATGATTTCCATATTCAACGATTTCATACAGAATTGCAACGCATGCACCGTTGGGGCGGTTGAAGAGGACGCAAGGAAAAAGACGTCAGATTCAATAACTACTCTTCCCAAGGGGATGACGGTCATTGGCTACGTACGCAATCGCCTCGATTGCGGCGAGTCGTCGTCGGGGGAGGAGGATACCGGCAAGGGAGACATTGCCATCGTTGGCGAGGAACAACCTTCCTCAAGTATCCCGTCAACTCCCTCCAAAAATGTTGTGAGTAGTAAGAACAACAGTGATAATACCTCTGCAATGCACCACCCAACAACACCCGTGTCAGCACTCCGGAAGAATAGCAATTTCGCGTCGAGTCCACTACTTTATCGGAGAGATGACTCCTTAATGGACCAGTCTCACCAATCGAGTTTGGTGTCACTGTCTGGTACCACAGTAGAAACGGTGACGAACGACGAGACCTATACTACTCCAACATCAACGCCGGCCAAAGGAGAGAAGAAAACAATAACAGATGAAAATAATAATGCATCGTCATCATCGATAAATGATTTGTCGACCGCCGCCACGACTATTACTCTCACCCCTAAATCACCCATGATAGAATTAAGCTTGGCAAAGCAAGTTGCCAACGAGACACAATTGGTAAATGGCAATTTACGCAAGACGAATCGTGAAATGTTACGAAATTATCGTACAACCGCAACAACCACTACTTCTGCTACTAACAATTCCAATAATTGTCCAACATTTACTCCCCCTAGACTTGCTTCGAATGGGGATGAAATTGAATTACAAAATATGCCACCACCACCATCAGTGTTAGAAATAATGGACAGTATCCTCCCCAGCAGTAGTAGCAACAATAGCAGTGAGAATAGCGATGATATTATTATTTCAGCAGTAGAAGCAGCAGCATCAGCAGTAGTAACAAGACACTACTACGATGAGTATCAACAGAGTACACCTCCACCATTATGGACTGAGTCTACAACCATTGACACACCTACTGTGCATACAGAATTAATGTATACCTACAAATACCCTCGACTATACCTTAATGATCCGACGTTTGTTATTCACAACAATCATCAACGACAAAATAGCAGCAGTAGTAATAATAGTATGTGGTGGTTTGAATTAGGACAACGGATGCAAACTACATTAAGGCATGTAAATTATGATAAATGGAGGGGCGGGGCAATAATACAACAGTCGTTAGATCAATTGCATTTATTACGCAATAATAATAGTATATGTGTTGATTCCTCAGAAGAAGAAGAGTCATCATTCTGTAATATTAATACCAATAACAACTTGGCATCGTCATCACAGCAGAAGACACAGATGCAGCAGCAGCAGCAGAAGCAGCATGGAAGATCGAGAAGTGATCATCCATTTTGTATCGCAGCACCTCAGGCCGTGAATGAATGTATTGGCATTCATCAGCGGCATAGTGCAATGTCTAATTCTACAATACGCCATAATAAATCAACGCCCAATCTTACTACCAACAATTGTTTAGGAGGAGGAGGAGGAGGATATCAACCGGGAGTACAACCTAAAAATTCATGGTCAGAACCATCGGCATCCACAATGAATATACGCGGAAGGACATATCTTAAAGATGGGATTAAGGTAGTGAGTGAACAATCCATGTTTTCAATATTGGGAGTGGATAGCTTCGTGAGTAGTAGCGGTAATAGTAGTAGTGCCAGTAATATTGACATATCATGGGCCACGAAAAGTTATATACAAAGATGGAACAGTGTATGTTTAGAGGTGGGGTTAGCCAAGCCACCTTTCTTACTTATTATTAACTTTATTGTTCCATGGGGAAATTTCTTAATATATATGACGCGTCTTGATGCCGATGATGGTCCGTACTCATCATCCTGTAATACTCATCCATCCGAGAAAGTATGGAAAGAATTTATAGAAGGCACGACTGAGTATCGTAATGAGCACTTTAAGCTCATCCCACGTATATGTGCTGGACCATGGATGGTTAAGAAAATGGTTGGGTCTACACCGGCATTAATTGGTAAGAAGCTACCCACGACCTACCGTGGTTCAGTGAATGAGAATTATCTTGAAATTATACTCGATGTTACGCGTGGTCCTGCATTTGGTAACAATGTTGCCAATTCCGTAGTTGGGAAGGCTGACTCTATAGCAGTGGATATTGGTTTTGTTATTGAGGGACAGGAGGAACGACATTTACCGGAGCAAATGCTTGGATTGGTCCGGTTGCATCATTTAGATATGAAGGTGGCACCAACTCATACACAGTGGAATCAGGAATTATCAAGAAGATGATATATTTAATCGAACATGCTAGATCATCAGTGCTACTCCTGGTAGAGAAGACAATCGCTCTCTACTTCATGCTCGGAGAGAGAAAGGGCAAGACATTTTGCAAAACAATATCCGCCCCGCAATTGATGCGACATCTTTCCCTGCGACCGGCAGTTGTGCAATCATCCTCGAATTTCCTCATTTTGTGGCAATGCTCGTCATCATCTTCGAGTTTCGCCTTCCAAAGTGCAAGCTCTAGTATCCCAGCCGATTCTTTCAGCGCCTCACATTGATCAAGCAAAGAGTAAAATTCCCTCGTCCCACACTCCCAGCAAGATTTGTCTATCTGATCGATGGCAAACATGAGTTCAATGCGCCATCTTCCTACACCAGACGCCTCAATTCTACGAGAAGCAATCTCACGAAGGAGGAGTAGCAAGACTTCGAAAGATGGTGGTGGTGACTGGTTGAAGGAGCCGAGGAAGGAGCCGAGATATTGGTTGAATGAGACCAATCTCGCGACTACGTCCTGAAGATTGCACTCCTGAGCAACGAAAACGTGTTGTTGAATGTCCATGAGACTTTGTATTCTCGAAGTTAATAAATTATTTCCAGCCATGGTCTCGATCATGCTCTCCCAATCAAATGTGTAGCCGGGATACCGAGTTTTATAACTCTCGACAAGGAATCGAACAATCTCCTCCGGTGCATTGCACCAGAATGCATACAGGAGAGGTACATCTCCCCATATGTCTCGCGTTACCAAATTTTCTGGATATTTCTGCACAATCAGCTCGTACATTTCCAGTGTATGTCTCGTGGAGCATGCCAGAATGTGCAGAGGAGTCATACCAAGACAATCTTGCATCTTGCCCGTCGCATTCAACCTACCGATAAGTGTAGAATCATGCGTAGACCAGGGATTAATCTCGCGTCGTATGTTCCGCATCACAGCCTCGCTGTCTTGAAATGTTTGATAGTAACATTCTCTGTGGATCGAGAGCCCCTCAAAACGTATCCGCAACAAGTCTAACATTTGACGGTAATTTTCTGCTTTGTCGTTGTCATCGTCATAATCGTTGTTAGGGAATAGCCCCGCAATCAAACTTTCGAAATTGTTTGTAACATTAATAAGACATCCCGGGGGGAATGCAATATTTCTCAGACTATTAAGCTCTACATGATGATGACCATCAATTTGCTCGGTGCTTTCGGGTATCTCGATAGAAACGGGGGCGATACTACCCCCAAATGCGCACAAGTCGAAAGTTGTCATTGCAGCAGGAACGCGAAAATTCGTCAAGAAACATTCCATGAATGAATATCGCCCAATCTCTTCCACTAAATCCGGGAGGATTAGTTCCTTCAGAGATACGCAACGTCTGAAGGCTTCGGATTGAATTTTGTGCAGCGATGATTCGAGACAAAACTCCACAGTAACCAGACTACTGCAACCGAAGAAAGCGCCAACATAGATCGTGGATATCTGCGGGGGAATCTTTATGTAGCGTAGTGACTCGCAAAACGCGAATGTGCGTCGATTGACACAATGAAGGCTGTTTGGTAGAGCAATCACCCGCAACTGAGAACAAGACCTAAATGCTTCATCGCCAATTTCTTCGACTGACGAAGGGATGATGATATCTGTGAGAGATTTGCAATGTTTGAACGCCCGTTCTTCGATGACACGCAGTCCTTCTGGTAATATGACTTTCCGAATGTTAGCACGACGGGTTGAATAAACTTCGAATACTCCTAATACATGAGAACCGAACACATCGCTCCGGATAACGGTAACGGAAGGAGCGACTCTGACGTGAGTCACATCTGATGGGACCTCAGCAATGCCATCGTACAGGTAGTAAGATGACAATGGTACGCCATCGTCGTCCTCATTCCTCATCGTTGTTGTTGGTTGTTGTTGTTGTTGTTGTTGACGCGGAACGACCTTAGATGGCAATGACGCAATTACGTACTACTTACCCTCGAGGCTCACTGGCTCGCGGAAAAGATGGACAACTCCGGACGAGATGGGAGTTCACCTATTTCTCAGTTCCATGGTGACGAAACAAGGGAATTTTCTTCACCAAATGCTTCGAATTGGCTTGACGAGAGTCATGATTGCTGTTGAGTGATACCGTCTGATTAATCATGAAATTAAATCAAGTTTTTGTGTTTGGAGATTATTGGACGCGCATTGGATTTATGGACACGCAGCAAAACGCCCATCACACACGATGGAGGGCGTCGAGCAAACACTGTCATTCATAGTCGAGTGGTTTGATCCACATCCTCAAATATGCAAAAAATATGTCCTCAAACTGCACTGTCACACGAATGATGTCGAAATGAGAGATATCCAAACTAAACGCACATTCCTATCAAAAACGAAACTACCATCCTCACTTGACAAATCTGATTTCTTTGTTGGGGCAAGTATTCTGTTGTTATCACGAGATCTAAAGGTGATTGACTACGCGGATGTGGCGACTCGGACACAACTTGAGAATGTGAATGAAAGGACGGTATGCGTAGTATCACCGACTTTGTACGACCAGCTTGGAAACGTGGTGTCGCTAATTGAAAATGCCGGTTTCACGCTGGTGGATTTACATTCAACGAGTCATGCTGGTGATGATTCAGTCACTGATGCTTTTGCGACAGCAGAGTTGCTTCGCAAGCTACTCCGTCTTGAACCACTAGTTGTAATGTCATTTCGCGGAGCCAACTCCATTGCTACGGTATACAATCTTGTGCAATCGTCGCATTATGCCGGCTGTGACCTGTTCTGTTTCAGCACTCCCGAAGAAGTTGAAGACGTTATCAATTTCTTCGCAATGGATCATCCTTCTCGACAAACAACAGCCACACTAGAAGAATGTACTTGTTGTGTTATTAAGCCGCACGCAGTCCGTTCAAGACTCGTTGGAGCGATTTTGAATGATATTGTCTCTCGTGGATTTGCAGTCTCAGCTATTGAGACGTTTCGTCTTGAGAGGGCTGCCGCTGCCAAATTCCTTGAGATATATGCTGGTATAAGTCAAGATTATAACAACATGTGCTCTGAACTGTGCTCGGGAACTTTGGTAGCGTTGGAGATCCGCCTTTTGGAGTCAAAGCTAGGAGACGGTACTACTATGATTGATCGACAGGAGGAGGTTGTCGAGACTTTTCGTGTCCATGCCGGCCCGTGGGATGTGGAAGTGGCAAAAGAATTGTATCCCGACACTATCAGAGCACATTTTGGCAAAGATCATGCTCGTAATGCCATCCACTGCACCGATTTACCCAAGGATGGTGTCATGGAGTGTGAATACTTCTTCAAAATACTGACTAATCTCCGAGTTGCGGGAGGCTGAGGTGTTGAGATCTCTTTTGTTAGCTGTGCTGGACGCAGTGCAAAGCCATAATATTTACAAGAACAATTTGTTTGAAGACACTTGTATAAAAAAACTGACACATGTGGTGCATTTCTTAGTAAAGAGGGATGATGTGTTGCGCCTATTGCTTCCGCCATTGCGCCCATTTACCCCCATTGTTATTCCCTTGCTTCCGCCATTGCGCCTCATCTCCTTCTTAGTAAAGAGGCCTACGGTCACTCTTCCCAGTGTCACACACAGTGCGGAACTTTTCAGAGTATACATGTACTGCCCGTGCTGTCTTGGCCACAGTCGCCAAGTATGTCAGTAGCATTGTATTATCATACTCATTCTCAAGTTCAAGAAGAGGCGTGCGTCCGCCACCAACACAATTCGTTGTACTCCCCGTTAATCTTCCACTCTCCAACGCTGCCAGGACCAACGGCAATTGTCGAACCAGCCCATCAATGGTCCGTAATAATACCTCATCGAACAGAACCTCTCCCCGCTCCACACGTGTCAAGTATTCACATAATACACTAATACGTAAATTCATGGCTCGGATACTTGTTTCGAGTGATTCGAATTGTTCTTCAAGTTCAGTTGGTACACGCACAGCGCTGGACTTGTTGGATCGTTGTTGCTGTGGGTGTTTCTGACCAACATTGTTGTTATTATCCTTTTTACTCTTCTTACCCGTCTTACGACTATCAACACCAATGCCATCTCTATCTCTCCCCTCGGCTCCACTACTTGTCGACGAAGTCACTGTAGTCTTTGTCGGGCGGGTACGGAATACCTTCTCAACAGCAATACGTTCAGGTTCGTACGTTTCAAGATCAAAGTCGGCATTCACAAATGCTACATTCCCCCCAGTTGATGGTGATACTAATGTCTCGTACACAGTGAGTGGTAGCTCCTCATCTTCATCCATCTCCATCGTTGCAGACATGTTTGAGGCGGAGGGCTTTATTTTGCTGCCACCATCGACGATAGTGGTACGTGTGGCATCCATCAAAACAAAGATTGGACCTCTTCCATTAGCATCATCCTCTACTACATTATTAGTCGTGTTGCAATACCGTCCCATCTCCTCTTGTGTCAGTCGCAAATCCTCCTCCGTGGGCAATGCTACCAACTCCTCTTCTTCCTGATCTCCACCGCCCTCGTCACCATGCTTGCGTACCCGATACCATCCCACCACTACATGTTGTGGAAAGACTTTACGATATAATTCAATCTTTTTGAGTATTGCTGCACGATGCGGTGCTTCATTATTATTATTATTGTTGTCATTGTTGTAACGACTCAATGATGGATACTCCATCTCCTCGGCATCAATTACTATAACCTCCCTCCCTGTATGAATTGTGTATGTTAAGAAGTGTAAAAAGGGAGAAATATAATATGATTAGTACTACATGCATGATAATAATAGACAGCACACTCACTACTATTTCCTTACCAGAATTATCATAATGACCAAAGAGTAAACCCACAACCGGACTTGACGGTGGCAATGCCGATCCTCCGGATACGATACGTGTATGATGGTCTGATATACCAATTATGGCAAGTGGATGAATTTTTATTGAGCGTTGTTCCTGTTGCTGCGGTGGGGGAGGTGCGGCATTGCCGCCGGAGGAGGAAGAGTCGATGTCCATGGTGCGGATTAGATATGAGTTTTTACATAAATAGCTTGTGTTTGTTGTGTGGAAAGAACGATGCCATCTCCACAATGGCAATTTTTTCATGCTGTGGGGAAGGAAAAAAGAGGGGAAAGGGGGGAGAAAAAGGGGGAAAGAGAAAAAGGAAGAAGAGAGGAGGAGAGAGGAAGAAGAAGAGAGGG
>Ga0247831_1004117_pt1 | contig 19902 bp, 20 predicted proteins | sample LaCruzMarch2015__9_FD_192406 | JGI IMG/M metagenome (GOLD analysis project Ga0247831, IMG submission 192406) | Freshwater microbial communities from meromictic Lake La Cruz, Castile-La Mancha, Spain - LaCruzMarch2015_1m | ecosystem: Environmental > Aquatic > Freshwater > Lake | place: Spain... | reverse complement strand
GTTCAATAGCGAAGCCGTCACCGCGCTCAACGATCCGCAGTACCAAACGATGACGCTGGATGAGTATGTCGCTGCGCGCGGCTATGGGCAGGACTTCATCGACCGTTACCTCGTGCCTATGGGCGGTGCAGTCTGGTCCACGCCACCGGACAAGATGCTGCAATTTCCCGCCATCACGCTCCTGCGCTTCTGGCATAATCATGGCTTCCTCGGTCTGCACACGCAGCACCAATGGCGCACGGTAGATGGCGGATCGCGCGAGTATGTGAAGCGTCTGATCCCCCCCTTTGCAGAACGCATTCACCTCAACACACCGGTGCAAAGCGTGCGGCGTGCGGCCGACCACGTCGAGATTACCACGGACAAGTTCGGCACGCAGAGCTTTGACAAAGTGATCATGGCCTCACACGCCGATCAAAGCCTGCGCCTGCTCGCCGATGCGACTGACCACGAGCGTGTCGTGCTCTCCCCTTTCAAGTATCAGGCTAACAAAACGCACCTGCATACCAGCGCACAGTTCATGCCGAAAACTCAGCGCTGCTGGGCCGCCTGGAACTACCAGTCCAAAGCTCAGCCCAACGGCGACGTACTCACCACCACGCACTACTGGATGAACCGCCTGCAAGGCATGTCGGACAAGGTCGACTACTTTGTCAGTCTCAATGCCAACGTGCCCGCCGACAAGGTCTGCCGAGAGATCGACTACGAGCACCCCCTCTTTGACCTGAAGGCCATCGCCGCGCAGCAGGAAGTGCCCAAGCTCAACGCCGCCTCGGAGCGCACTTATTTCGTCGGCGCGTGGACTCGCTATGGATTTCATGAAGATGGACTGCTCTCGGCCGTGAACCTTTGTGCGCAGTTGGTTGGCGGCGATCCTTGGGAGAAGAGGTAACCGCTGGCATCGCCATCGATCTCATAGTTAGTTGAATCTCTTTCCCAACACTCCGCGAATCATTCCTCGACACCAGCATCCGGCCTGGAGACCATCTCGTTACCCATCCCGTTTCATCATGTCCACTCCCCTGACCCCCTGCCTTTACGACTGCGAAGTCGTGCATGAGAGGCTGTCGCCAAAGCGGCATGGGTTCCGCTACCGATTGTTCTTCATGGACATCGACCTGGATGAATTGCCAGCATTGACCAAGAAGCTGTGGTTCTTCAGCCACAACAGGTGGAATGTGTATGGCTTCCGCGATGCGGATTACCTCGATCTCGGCAAGGGTGACGTGAAGTCCAACCTCAAGCAGCACCTTGCGGACCACGGTATCGTCGTGCCTGCAGACGCTCACATTCGACTGGTCACCTTGCCGCGCATGTTGGGCTACTTGTTCAACCCGGTCTGCTTCTTCTTCATCAGTGATGGTGCCGGCCAGCCACTGCACGCCGTGGCTCAGGTGACGAACACCTTCCACGAGATGAAGCCCTACATCATTGAGAAACCCGATTTGCAGGGCGTGTTCAACCTGACCACGCCAAAGCACTTCTACGTGTCGCCCTTCTCCACCCTGGACACCTCGTTTCACTTTGAGCTCAGCGTGCCGGGTGAGCGAATCAAGATCCACATCGATGATCTGGACAACGGTCAAAAAACCCTGGTTAGCTGGATTCATGGCGAGCGCCGCGAGCTAACCGACGCACGCTTGCTAAGCTACCTCGTCCGCTATCCGCTCATGACCGTGGGCGTCATCGCCCGCATACACTGGCAGGCCTTCCGCTTGTGGATGAAGAAGCTTCCCTTACATCGCAAGTCGGCCAATCCCGACCTTCAACGCGACCTCTTTCGCCCACACGCCTCTCTCACTCCGAAGCCATGAACCCATCTGCCGAAGCCATCATCGCCTCCACAGAATCTCAGACCGAAGCACTGCCTGCCCGGCCGACGTTTTACCAGCGAATGCTAATGGGTGCGCTGGGCGACATGAACGCAGGGCGTTTAGAGATACACTTGCAGCAGGGACAAACACTGACCTTTGGCCAGGATGATACAGGACCGCAGGCAAGGATTGAGGTTCGCCACCCCGACTTTTTCCGCAAATGCGTGCTCTTTGGCGGTGTCGGTTTCGGCGAAGCCTACGTCGACGGCGACTGGGACACGCCCGACATTCGCGAGGTGCTACAATGGTTCATTCTGAATGTGCGGGCGAATCCTCAAACGCGCGGCTCCTCGCAACGGATTGCGGGCACGGGACTGCTTCGGTTCTTCAACCGTGCGCTGCACCTATTGCGGCCCAACAGCCTCAAGAACAGCCGCCGCAACATCTCGGAGCACTACGATTTGGGGAACGACTTCTACAAGCTGTGGCTAGATGGAACCATGACCTACTCGGCTGCCAAGTTTAGCAGTGAAGACCAGACTTTGGAAGAAGCGCAACGTGCCAAGTATGACTCACTCTGCCAAAAACTACAACTCAGGTCCAGTGATCATGTGCTGGAGATCGGCTGCGGCTGGGGTGGCTTCAGCATTCATGCCGCCTCTACGTATGGTTGCCGCGTGACCGCTGTCACCATCTCCACCGAGCAACACGCGGAGGCTACGCGCCGCGTGGAAGAAGCTGGGCTTGCGGACAAGATCGACATTCGCTTCCAAGACTACCGGACCATCACTGGGCAGTTCGACAAGATTGCCAGCATCGAAATGCTCGAGGCCGTGGGCGACGAATATCTGGAGACCTACTTCGGTAAGTGCAACGAAGTGCTCGCACCACATGGCCTGCTCGCCTTCCAGATGATCACGGTGCCCGACAGTGAATACAAAGACCTGCGCAGAGGCATCGACTGGATTCAAAAGCACATCTTCCCCGGCTCGTTACTGCTCAGCACAGGGCGCGTGAATCAAGCCATCAATCGCACCGGCAAGATGTTTTTGCACGCACATGAAGATCTAGGCTCCGGTTACGCCCGCACGTTGCGTGAGTGGCATGTGAAGTTCAATACGGTTCTTGATGAAGTACGCCGCCAGGGCTTTAGCGATGCCTTCATCCGCAAGTGGAACTACTATCTGAAGTATTGCGAAGCAGCCTTTGCGACGCGCAACATCAGCGTCGTGCAAGCCTGCTACACCAAGACCGGAAATCTGCGCCTGCACCGTGAAGACGGCGTATCATAGGCTTTCCAACCTGTGTTTGCCGCGCCCAAAAGGTGCCTAAATTCATCACATTCAAACCCACTTACCAGAGGCTGGGAAGCCTGCTCCGGACCTTATGATCACCGCCCTTCGCATCTTTTTCTCCATCGTGCTGATGTCCATGCTTTGGGTCACGACGTGGGCCTCCATGCAGTGTGCGTTGTGGGAGACCCCGCGTGCTGTTGCTACCCACCCTTGGTTCATTGCCACGTTGTTCGACACGTATTGGGCGTTCTTCACGTTCTACGCTTGGCTCGCCTACAAGGAGCGTGCCTGGGCCGCGAAGATTCTTTGGTTCATCGCCATTGTGTTGCTCGGCAACATCGCCATGGCCGTTTACATGCTCATCCAGCTCTTCCGGGTGAAAGCGGATGCGAAGATGGACGACGTGCTGTTGCGACGCGAATGAGTGAGGAACTTGGACATCAACGCGAGTCGCTATGGAAACGCTGGGTGCTAAAGCCAGTGATGACCCAGGTGACCCAGGGAACCGAGCCCCGCCAGATTGCCAAAGCAGCTGCCGTGGGCGTCACCCTCGGCGTGTTCCCACTGCTCGGCACCACCTTTATCATGACGATGCTCGTGGGCTTGCCGATGAAGCTCAACCAAGTCGTCCTCAACCTGTCGCGTGAACTCGTCTATCCAGTGCACTTGGCCACGGTCCTCTTGTTTATGAAGGCTGGTGAGTGGCTGTTCAACGTGCCGCCAACCCAGCTCTCCATCTCCTTGCTTATCGAGCGCTTCCAGGCATGGCCAGGCAAGTTTTTCGCCGACTTCGGCATGTTGGCTATCTACGGCGTTTCTGTTTGGGCGTTGATCGCCCCGTTTTTGTTCGCTCTGGTTTACCTCATCACGTGGCAGCTCACTGAGCGCGCCTCTCAACGCTTTGCCCGCTCCCGCCATGCTGCCTGATTTCCTGACTATGTTTGCCCTTGGAGCCCTCGTGGCCTTCCTGCTCTTCACCTTCACTTGGCTGCTGAGCATAAAGCTGAACAACTTTTCCTTCGTGGACATCACGTGGTCCTACAGCCTCGCCTTCCTGGCACCGCTTTATGCCTTTGCCGGGCATGGCTTGCCCTTGCGCAAGGGCATCGCTCTCATCATCGCGCTGGGTTGGAGCCTGCGCTTGGGCACGTATCTACTGGTGCGCATTCGCCGTCATCATCCGCATGAGGACGTGCGCTACACGGTGCTGCGCGAAAAGTGGCAGGACCAGATGGCCCTGAATTTCTTTGGCTTCTTCCAAGCCCAGGCTTTGCTGATCACCCTGCTGTCCGTGCCGGTCCTAGTCGCGTGCTTGAACCCAGCGCCGCAGCTTTCGATCATCGAGATCATTGGGGCTGGGGTTTGGCTAATCGGTATCAGCGGTGAAGCTCTCGCTGATGCGCAAATGAACGCTTTCAAGCGCAATCCTGCGAGCAAAGGCAAAGTCTGCCAGCTCGGCCTATGGCGCTACTCCCGCCACCCGAACTACTTCTTCGAGAGCGTCGTATGGCTCGGCTTCTGGCTCTTCGCCTGCGGCTCCCCCTGGGGCTGGGCCACCTTCTACGCACCCGCGCTGATTCTGTATTTCCTCCTGCGCGTGACAGGCATTCCCCTCACCGAGGAATGCGCCGTCAAGAGCAAGGGCGACGCCTATCGCGTGTATCAGCGCACGACGAGTGCGTTCGTGCCGTGGATTCCGAAAGCGTGAATCCAACCCCAACTTCATCGCGAATTACAGTTACCTCATGAGCACCGTTAACTCCCTCCTTGCCAAGAACATCCTCCCCGACGCGGTGATCCGCATGGGTATCCGCGGCCGACTTGCCAAGACGCTGCGCGAGAACAAGCAGCCAACGATTGAGGCGCAGCGGGCGGCGTTGCTGAAGTATGTCGCAGGGCTCAAGCAAATGCCAGTTGCCATCGCGACGGATGAAGCCAACGAGCAGCACTACGAGGTGCCAACGCGCTTCTACCAACTGGTGCTGGGCAAGCACTTGAAGTACTCGTCCGGCTGCTGGCCCACGGAGAGCACGACCTTCGACGAGTCTGAGGCGGTGATGCTAAAGCTGACCTGTGAGCACGCGGAGCTACAGGATGGTCAGCGAATTCTGGAGCTGGGCTGTGGCTGGGGATCGCTGTCCCTGTGGATGGCCGGACACTACCCGAACGCGCAGATCACCAGCGTGTCGAACTCGCGCACGCAGAAGCTCTTCATCGATGCGGAAGCAGCGAAGCGTGGGCTCAAAAACCTAACCATCATCACCGCGAACATGATCCACTTCGAGGGCGTGGGTGACGGCATTTTCGATCGCTGCGTGTCGGTGGAGATGTTCGAGCATATGAAGAACTATCAGGAGCTTCTGCGCCGTGTGAGCACATGGTTGAAGCCGCAGGGGAAGCTCTTCGTGCACATCTTCACCCACCGCGATTACGCCTACCATTATGAGGTGCGCAGCGACGATGATTGGATGGCGAAGTATTTCTTTACGGGTGGTCAGATGCCGAGTGACGACTTGCTGCTCTACTTTCAGGACCATCTAAAGATCGAGGATCACTGGTGCGTCAGTGGCATGCATTACTCCAAGACGAGTGAGGCATGGCTGGCGAACATGGATGCCCATCGCGCCGAGATTTTGCCGCTGTTCGCCGAGACCTACGGTAAGGATCAGGTGACCAAGTGGTGGGCCTGGTGGCGCATCTTCTTCCTCTCCTGCGCTGAACTCTGGGGCTACAAGGGCGGCGAGGAATGGATCGTCTCGCACTACCGATTTATCAAACCATGAGGCTCATCCCACTCTTTCTCTTAGCGACTCTCAGCCTTCACGCTCAGACCGCGCAGGAAATCATCGCCCAAGGAGATGCGCTGGATGCCAAGCTGCGCTCTGAAGACGCGCTGCCGCTTTATTTGAAAGCGGAGAAACTACAGCCCGATGATGCCAACCTGTTGATCAAGATCGCCAAGCAATACGGCGAATCCATGACGGGCATGAAAAGCGCAGCCGCCAAGCGCACGGCTGGCGAAACGGCCCTGACATATGCGCAGCGAGCCGTGAAGCAGTCGCCGAAGATGGCGGACGCCCATCTCGCGGTGGCGATCTGCTATGGTCGGCTGCTGGAATTGATGCCTGCTCGACAAAAGGTGGAGTATTCCAAGCTGGTGCGCCTGGGCGCGGAAAAGGCGATTCAAATCGACCCCAAGAGCGACTACGGCTGGCACATGCTGGGGCGCTGGCATCAAGCCGTGGCCACGATGGACGGCTTCACCAAGGTCATCGTGAAGATCATTTATGGTGGCCTACCCGATGCGTCGCTTGAGGAGGCGGTGAAATGCTTCGAGAAAGCTCGGCAGCTGAAGGCTGACCGCCTTGCCCACACGGTAGAACTCGGCCGCACTTACGCGATGATGGACCGCAAGGCCGAGGCCAAGAAGTATCTGGATCAAGGTCTCGCCATGCAAAACAAGGAACGCGATGATCCCGACACCAAAGCACGCGGACGTGAAACACTGAAGACGTTGTAGCCGAAAGAGGCCGCTACTCTTTGTGTTCGTGCACAAAGCTGAGCACGGCCTGAAGCGCGATCTGGGCGCTGGGCGAGCCAGGGAAATAATCGCACCCATGCACAGCCCAAGGAAGCTCCAGGAATTCATAGGCTACACCCGACTGCTTCAGCTTCTCAGTCAGACGTCGGCTTTGCAGCACCCAGACCAAGGCATCGCGCGGGCCATGCAGCATCAGCGTGGGCGGTGATTGCCCTGTCACGTGATAATAGGCTGATGAATTCAGATAGTTCTCAGCCGCAGTCTCTGGATCGCCGCCGAGGTATTGGCGCAGCAGCTTGAGCGCATTCAAGATGTCGTCCTCACGCGAGAACTGATGAGCAAAGCTCAAGTCATGCGGCGCGTAGAAGGCGATGCAGCCACGCACCTTCAGCTCGGGCAGAAGGAAGGCTGCAGCACTCGCGATCTGGCCACCGGCTGAGCGGCCCATGAGGAAGAGTTGATCTGGGTGAATGCCCAACTCCTGCGCATGATCGCGCGTCCACTGCACGGCATTGACCACGTCCTCACGCTGCGCGGGCCACGGATGCTTGGGCGCTAGACGATAGCCAAAGCTAAGCACCGCGATGCCGTGGCTGGCGATGGCGCGATTGGCAGCCTCGAACTCACTTGGCTCGCCATTTTCCCAGCCACCGCTGTGCAGCAGCACCAGACACGGCAGGGGGCCACTCGCGCTTTGAGGCTTGTAGATCACCACATCCAGCGACTCTCCGCCGCTACGCCAGAACTCGCGGCGCTCCTGGCTTGTGGATGATGTCGAGGAGGGAAACCAGAGCTGCGCCCAGGAAAAGCCGTGGCCGGAGCGCGCGGCTTGCACAGCGGGCAGCATAAGCGCGACCGTGAGGAGCAGGCCGATGGCCACCAGCAGCCAGCGTTGCTGCCAAGCTGCCGCCGCCACGGTCACCAGTGCGAGCAACGCGAACCAATGACCCAGCTCCAGCACGAGCAGTGAAAACTTCCACTGCAAAAGGTGGCGCGGGGTGAGCCACGCGTTCAGCGCGAGCAGGGCGATGACGATCTGGAAGGCAGACAGTAGGCGTGACATGCGTGACCGTTAATTGCTCAGCAGCACGATGGGTCCTTCGGCGACGGGCACACCACCTTTCTTCTCCAAACTGATGGCGAACTTGTTGGCGTTGTTCACGTCCAACTGCGGCTTGAACTCCACTCTAGCAAAGCCCTTCTCGTCCACCTTGATAATGCCGCCATCGACTGGGGTATTGTAGGCCGGATCGACGACCCAGAGTTGGAAGTCTTTGTTCGCTGGGATGGCGGGCATGCGTTCCAGCTTCAAGAGGCCTTCCTTGTTTTGGGCATTCCACACGACCACGGCCGCGCCTTGCTTGTAGTCGTCGATCGTGGCTTGCAGGGTGGCGATCTGCATGTGGATCAGCTTTTGACTGGCGAGCAGTTGATCGCGCTCGGCCACCAGCTTGGCGTAGTCCGCGTCCTTTTGCATGAGCACGTAGCGCGACTTCTCTGCAACGGCTTTCAGTTGCGCCTTCGCCGCCTCCACCGTCTGCCGTGCGGTGGCGATGGCGGCACTTGCAGCCTCAGACGCCGCGCGCTTGGCCTCCACTTCTTGCTTCAGTTCCGCCAGCGTTGCGTGGGTACGCTGCTCCTGCACGGCGAGTTGCTCTTGGGCCTTCTGCAACTCCGTGTAATGCGAGCTAGTGCGGGCGATGGAATAAACCAAGAAACATGCCGCCATGCCCCAGCCGACAAGGGCGCTGGGATTCATCGCCTTCCAAATAGGTGGCAGAATCACAGTCGTTTGGCGTTTTTGAACGAGGCTGTTCGCGCGCTCTAGCACCTGCTCCCGAGCGGTGGCAGGAGCGATACGCTGCGGCAGGTCCAGAGTCATGGCCGCTGCGGACTCCGACAGTTCAGCCACGAGTTGCTGCAGAGTGCCGTCAGCCTCCAGTGCGGGCACAAATTCGACACGTTCCGCTGCGGACATCAGACCCAGCACATAGTCCACGGCTTGGGCCTCGAGAGGATGTTGAAGGCTTTCGCTCATGGATAGCCCTCCCGCTGAAGCTTCGCGCGCAACTCCAGCAGCGCCCGGCGGATGACAGTCTTCACCGTGCCCAGGGGCTTGCCTGTTTGCTCCGCGATTTCTTGCTGAGTCAGGCCGCTGTAAAAGGCATGGTCCAGCAGCTCTCGCTGCTCTTTCTTCAAGGTCGCCAGCACGCGACGGATGATGTTACAATCTTCCTTGCGTGCGGCATTGACAAGCCCATCCACGGCATCGCGCGGCTCTGCATCGGCGTGCTCGGTCACCTTTTCGATCATGCGTGCCTGGCTGGCGCGGCGACGAATGCGATCAATCAGGCGAGAACGAAAAATCATCACGCTCCACGAGAAAGCGGACGCGCGCGCAGGGTCGAAGCTGGGAGCCTTGCGCCAGAGATGCTCCATGCCCTCTTGCAGTGCGTCCTGCGCATCATGCATGTCGCCCAACATCTTCACCGCCAAACTGTAGAGCGGACCGGACAAGCGATCATAAAACTGAGCAAAGGCCGCATGGTCTCCCCTGGCCACGCGTTGGAGCAGCGTGTTGTCGGCATCGGGGCTGGCTTCGTTCACAGACATGCGGGAGGGAGCAATGGCAGTCGTCTGGCGGAACCATACGACTGGCTCCGACAGACGGTTGAATAGCAAAGCAGTGTCCATTGCACAAGGTTCTCCGCACACGATTCGCTTCTGGATTCATCAAGCTGAAGCATGGTCGACTCCCGCGCTTGCATCCCCCGCCCCGCAGGCTGACAGGCAATGCATGTCGCGCCTGGTGCTGAATCACGAAACCTACGATGCTGTCTTTGGCACCGTGGTGCCTGCGGCGCGGAAATTTTTGTGGATTCTCACGGCAGACATTAAGGACGTGTTCGTCTCCAGCACGGGCAAGCGCTTCGTGCCTTTCTTGAGCGTGCTGGCCGGAAAGCTGCGCGAGGGCGTGGAGGTGCGGTTGATCCACGCGAAGGAGCCGGGACCGCGATTCCGCGCCGACTTCGACAAGTTCCCCGAGTTCCTGGAAAGTGATGCCTTTGACCGCCTGCTCTGCCCGCGCATGCACATGAAGTGCGTCATCGCCGATGGCCGCATCGCCTACATCGGCAGCGCCAACCTGACCGGCGCAGGCATGGGCGCGAAGAGTGCGAAGCGCCGCAATTTCGAAGCGGGCATCGTGACCGAAGACAAAGCGACCCTGCGCGGGCTGATGGACTTCCTGGATGAATTTTACACCGGCAGCCTGTGCAAGGTCTGTGATCGGCGCGACCTGTGCCCGAATCCGCTGGCTTGAAGTCAGGCCAGCAGTAGACGCAGCGCTTCGGTGTTGGCCTTGGAATCGAAGAATGCTTCCACGGAAACGCCAAAACCGGTTACCACACCGCTGGACAGCGTGCCGCTGCCGGACTTCATCTTCAAGCCATAGCGTCCGTTGGTCAGCACATACTGCTCGATCACGCGCTGCTCAGCATCCACGATCCAGTATTCATGCACACCGTGGGCCTCGTAGTCCTGGAATTTCACGCCTCGATCCCGTGCTTCGGTGCTTTCGGATAGGACTTCGACAACCAAGTCAGGCACGGGGAATTTCATGGTGTTGTTGCCCAGTGCCGCTGCTTTATCTCGATTGAAGAAGACCACATCCGGCTCGTAGTCGTTGCGCGGGAAGACGACGAGGCATTTCTCGATCTTCACCTCACCCAGTTCGTGCGCATTGGCATAGGCTGCCAGCAGCGTGGCGATTCTGGCTGTCACATCCAAATGCACATTGCGCGCTGGCGAGTGCAGAATGACCTCGCCCTCAATGAACTCCACCTTCATCTCGGGCGTCATTTCCTGGTAGAACTTGTCGCGGCGCTGACGTTCAGCGGCAAGCAAGGCCGACAGCTCATTCACTGCCTCGGGTAGGAACGGCGACGCACGCAGGGGTGCAAGCATCTCGGCAAGGGCTGTCATGAGACGAATGATAACCACGCATCGCCTTTCGACAAGATTTCTTCGACTGCTCCGATCTTGGCGAGTCCTGCAAGAGCCTTGGCACAAACTGCATCTGCGATTGAAAGCCCGCCTGCGTGTCGTAAACATCGGCCCCACTTTTTTCACCCCTCATGAACCTGACACGAACAGCCTACGGCACTTGGAGCGGCGGACGCTTCATGCATTATGGAGAGCAACTCTCCGAGGAACATTACATGCAAATGATGCGCCTCTCCTTCGAGAAGGGCGTGCGCACCTTTGTCACCGCCGACGTGTATGGCGCAGGCCGCGCCGATGCGCTGCTGGGCGATGCATTGAAAGGCATCCCGCGCGAGGAGTATTGCCTCGTCGGCATTGTCGGCCACGATTTCTATGAAGGCCTGCGCGCCGGGTCCAAAGGCTACCCACGCTTCACCGATCCCGCGTTGCGTGGACCGGACGGCTACCAGAGCTACCTGGAGATGGCCACGGAGAAGTCGCTGGAGCGCTGCCAGACCAGCAAGTTCGACCTGCTCATGCTGCACAACCCGGACAGCATCGCCTACACCCAGGACTCCGTTTGGAATGCCTTTACCGCGCTCAAGGACAAAGGCCTGACCGACCGCCTGGGCATCGCACCGGGACCGGCCAATGGGTTCACGCTGGACATGATCGAGTGCTTTGAGCGCTTCGGCGACCGCATGGACTGGGCAATGATCATCCTCAATCCGTTCGAGCCCTGGCCCGGCCAGCATGTGCTCGGCGCCGCAGCGAAGAACAACGTGGATATCCTCGCCCGCGTGGTGGACTACGGCGGTCTCTTCCACGACGACGTGCGCCCTGGTCATGCCTTCCGCGATGGCGATCATCGCACGCACCGCCCCGCAGGCTGGATCGAGCACGGCTACGAGAAGATCGAGAAGGTGCGGCCCATTGCTGAAAAGCACGGCCTGACCATGCTGCAACTCGCCTGCCAGTGGACGCTGGCCAACACCGCCGTGAAGAGTGTGGTGCCGACCTTGATTCAGGAAGCTGGCGAAGGTGCCCGCACCATCGAGAGCAAGCTGGAAGAACTCGCTGCCTTGCCTGCGCAATGCCTAACGGCTGAGGAAGTCGAAACCATCCGCAGCATTGGTGACAACACAGGCTGCATGATGCTGAAAGGCGCCAGCCATCGCCACGAAGGTCAGGAGCCACGCCCCGATGAATGGCCGATCCGCGATGACTTGCTCACGCTGGCAACGCGCTGGGGTCTTGGGACAAGCTGGTAGAGCTTCGATGCATGGCAAGCTCTTAGCCTGATGAGCCGTAGGTTTGCCATGTTCACGCTTCGCCTTGCCGTCATCACCGTTGCTCTTTGCTCCTCGCTCGCGCTGGCTCAAAAACCAACGCCCACCTCCACCATTAAAGCAGGATTCGCCTATCGCGACATCACGCCCGACATCGGCATGGAGCAGCCGGGCGGTTACGGGAAGAGCTATCACCGCACCTTCCATGATGCCTGCAAGGTGCGGGTGGCGGTGTTCGACGATGGCAAAAAGAAGGTCGCCGTTGTCGGCTTGGATTTGCTAGCCATTCCTCGCAGTGTGGTGCTGGCGGCGCGGACGGAAATCGAGAAGGCGACGGGCATTCCGCGCGAAGCGGTCATGCTCTGTGCCTCGCACTCGCATTCGTCGGGGCCTATTGGCATGGTGCAACCGGGCGAGTATGACACAGCCTCCGACCTGGTGAAGAAGCTGGCCTATGAAGACAGCAGCATGGCGGACAAGGGCTTCCTGCACTACCTGCAAAAGCAGATCGTCGAAGGCGTGAAGCTGGCCGATGCCGCGAAGGTGCCCGTGCTGCTCGGCTATGGCTACGGGCACGAGGACAAAGTGGCTTTCAACCGCCGCTTGATAATGAAGAATGGCCAGGCCTGGAGCCATCCCGGTGCGGGCAATCCAGACATCGTGGACTACGCGGGACCGATTGATCCCCAGGTGGGCGTCATCGGCGCGTGGGACTTGCAGGGCAACCTCGTGGGCACTGTGGTGAACTTCTCCTGCCACGCCACGACGAACCCTGGCGGCATCTCCGCCAACTGGATCTATTACTTGGAGAAGACGATCCAGGGCGCACTGAATACCGCTGCGCCGGTCGTCTTCATGCAGGGCGCGTGCGGCGATGTCACTCAGGTGGACAACCTGTCGCCCTACCAGCGCCCCGGCCCCGAGGAGTGGGCCTTGCAAGTCGGTGGCCGTGTCGGTGCCGAGGCCGTCAAGGTCTTGATCAGCGTGGCGAAGAGCGGCGAAGCGACCGTCGATGCGCGGCAAAAAACGTGGAACATCAAACGCCGCGAGCCAGCGCCCGAAACGCTCGCGAAAGCACGTGACCTCATCACTGCTGGCAAGCCGCCAGGCGATCCCACGGACTACACCTTCGCCAAGGAGACGCTGCTGCTAGAGCACTTGATCGCGGTGTCGCCCGAAGTCGAGCACGAGGTGCAGGTGATCCAGGTGGGGCCGGTCGCTTTCGTTTCCAACCCCGCCGAATACTTCGTGCAGTATGGGCTCGAGATTAAAAAGGGCAGCCCGTTCCCCTTCACCTTTCCCTGCGAACTGGCGAATGGCTGCGCTGGCTACGTGCCCACGGAGGAAGCCTTTGGCCCGCACGGCGGTGGCTATGAGACACGGCTCACCTCGTATTCCAACCTGGAGATCACCGCTGGCAAACAGTTCCGTGATGTGGGCATCGAACTCACCAAGACGATGACACCCAGCCCCGTGCCCGAACGCGCCAAGGTGCCCTTCGCCGGGCGTGCCTGGAGCTATGGCAATGTGCCGCCGGGGGTGAAGTAGGACACACTAGTTTACCATATTATGGTTTTGGACGTTAAGCATCGTAACATTCAGTGGCGCACTATCCAATGACGACTAACAATCGCGACCATTGCTCTGCGATTCATACCTCCCTGATAATGAATAGAATAATCCATTTTACCTTGGTTCTGATTTTGTTCGCCTCACTAGCAAAGGCAGGCACTCAGGCTAAAGATGCTATCGAAGTTAAAGAGGGGCGTTTCGTTATGGCCGAAGTGTATGATGGAATAGAATACGCCATGGACCTTTCGCAGGATGATATTCCGAATACCGGTCGCAATGCAGGCTTGTGGAATTCCGACGACACCAACCCAAACCAGGATTTCATTCTTATCCCAACAGATAACGACGCCTATTTTATCTGTGGGAAAAGGTCTGGGGCAGTCATTGGAGTTAAAGCGGACCGCCAAAAGGAGGTCATGGGCTTCATGCCCGAAAACCAGGGAGCAAAGCTCGATGCCAGTTCATTGGTCGTCTGGGTAAAAGAGAAAACAGAAGGATCTGAGACTTTTGTTTTAAAGAACAAAATCGCAGGGCGCTACGTTGGCTTTGCGAACACCCCAGCGAATAGAGCAGACTCTCTGGTCTTGGTTACAAAAGAGAAAGCCATCACCTTCCGCTTCAAGGAAAAATCCACTCATTTGTATTACAGCTCCGGTGATGAGAAGACAAAGTTTGAAGACCCTCCACGCCCGACCCAATTAGCCACGGCGGATTATCCCAGCACTACAGATCCAGTTCTTATCTCTGAAAAGTTCGTTCCTTATTTCATGGTTGGAGAATCAAAAACTTTCCCCGCCTGGAATCAGCGCGTTCAGACTCAGCCAATTTATAGAATCAGAGAATACAGGTCATGGCGTAGAGAACTGTGTAAAGAATGGCACGGCAAGGCGGAGATGGAGGACACTGTGTTGGACGAGGACCAAGTGACTAAATATCAGTTCCAAACCCTCAAAATAGAGCAGGAAAAAACAGACTCCGTTACTAGCTCTAACCATGAAGCCAGTGCCGGTGTCCAACTCATCCCGGGAACCACAATGCCGCGAAGAGTTGGCATCAATATCAGTAGCGAGAAACTAGAAAGCACAGAAAGAAGCAAAGAGGTAAATGAAAGCGGGGGGAATAGCGGAACTTCAAACAAGACTGTAAAGTCCGTGACCGTGAAATATGGAATAACGCCGAACCCGGTTCTTTATGTTACATGGCTATCATCCTCCAAAGTCTGCCTTGAACGAATAGATCCTGATAGCCAAGGTTTTCTGATTGAATCTTCCTTTGAAGCAATCGATCCCAGGGTTCAGAAGGTATACTCTTACCCTAGCTCATCAGTTCAAGAATAACGCTTGTGTCCTAATTCGAAGCTACTAGTGACCAAGAGCGATTCTATGTGATTTTTCGTGGCTGTCTTCTTCAACGAGGCAGTGCCTAGTTCAGTATTTCGGAGTTACTCCATGCATTACTTCATCACCGGCACCGACACCAACGTCGGCAAGACCTATGTCACCAGCCTGCTGCTGCAAAGCCTGCGCCGTGCGGGCAAGGAAGCGGTGGGTTACAAGCCGGTGGCGGCGGGGGATCGCATGGATGCCGCTGCGATTCTGCATGCCTGCCAGGACCCGGCGCTGTCACTGGACGATGTGAATCCCGTCTTCCTCAAGGCCCCGGCCGCGCCGCATGTGGCCGCGCTGCTGGAGAACAAACGCATCGACTTGAACGTGCTGCGCTCGGGCTTCGAGAAACTCACGCAGACGTATGAGACGGTGCTCGTCGAAGGCGCGGGCGGCTGGGAGGTGCCGCTGAATGACATCATGACCATGGCCGATTTTGCCCAAGCCCTGGCGCTGCCCGTGATCATGGTGGTGAACAACAAGCTCGGTGCGCTGAACCACACGATCCTGACCGTCCGCAATATCCAGGCCCGGCAGATGCAGTGCGCGGGCTTGATTCTAAATCACGTCGCCGATGAGCGGGACACCGCCAGTATTAGCAATCGCGCCGTACTAGAGCGCTTCCTGGATGTGCCCGTGCTTGCCGAGATCATGCACGGCGAGACGGAGCTGGACTGGCCGCTGTAGCTGTTTGGTGTTCACGCTTTAGCGTGCGTTCAATAAACACGCTAAAGCGTGAACACCGAACTCCTTCACAGCCCGGTCGGGTGATCCACAAACTCCCAGGGCAGGCTAAACTTGTCCTGCACATGCTGCGCTAGCGCCTTCACGCCGAAGGTCTCTGTGGCGTAGTGGCCAGCATAGATCAAATTCACACCCAGTTCTTCAGCCAGCGTGTAGCTCCAGTGCGGACCCTCGCCGGTGATGAAGGTGTCGATGCCACGCGCCGCTGCGGCAGCAATCTCCGAGCCCGCACCACCAGTGACTAAGCCGATGTGTTGGGCGGTCGATGGACCACCAGGGCAGACATGCACGCGAGCGCCCGTGGCCTTCTCCAGTCGTGCCACCAGCTCATCACGCGTGATCGCGGTCTCGCTCAGCAAGCCAATGTCCGTGCCCTTGTATGGATGAAAGGTGCCGCTCGACTCCATGCCCAGCGCCTTCAATAGCACTGCGTTGTTGCCCAAGGTCTGATGCGCATCCAGCGGCAGGTGCGCGCTGTAAATGGCCAGCCCGCCTTCGATGCAGAGACGCGTCTTCTCAAACACCGCGCGTGTGCATGGCTGCAAGCCGCTCCAGAACAGCCCATGATGGACGATCAATAAATCCGCGCGACAGGCGAGCGCCTTGCGAATCACCGGCAGGCAGGCGTCCACCGCCGCCACCACGCGCGTGACCTCACCCTTCGTGTTCTCCATCTGCAAGCCATTGAGCGCCGGGCCGTAATCGGCAATCTCCGCGATGCGCAGCTCGGTATTCAGGTAGGTAGTGAGGTCGGCGAGGTTCATGGTGGACGCACCATAGAGTGAGAAGTGAAAGGTGAGAAGTGAGACGTTGTGTGCTTCTTCTCCACTTCTCCACTTCTCGACGCCCCCATGCACCTCATCCTCGGACAAGGCCTCGCCGGCACCGCCATCGCTTGGCGGTTGTGGGAGCGTGGGCTGCCGTTCCTGATCGTGGATCGCGATGAGCCGGTGACCAGCTCCAAGATCGCGGCAGGGCTGCTGACGCCGATCACCGGCATGCGCATGTCCTTGAACGAAAACTACGGCCCCTGGCTATGTGAGGCCGTGACGTTCTATCGGCACAAGGAGCGCTTGCTCGGCCAGCGCTTCCTTCACGCCCAGCCGCACCTGCGCCTTTGCAAGAACGGCAAGGAAGCCGAGCGCTGGGCCAAGCGGCAGGCCGATGCCGAGGTGCAGCGCTTCACCCGTGCGCTGAGAACGCCCGACCCGTCCATCTTCACGAACCAGCATGGTGGCTTCGAGATGAAGCACGCGGGCTGGCTCGATACCGCTGGCTACCTGAGCGCCAGCCGCACCTACTTTGAAAACGCGGGCTGGTGGATGAAGGCGGACCTCAGCGCGAGCGACATCGCTCTGACTCAAGACCACGTCACTTGGCAGGGCCGCGACTTCAGCCATGTCATCCACTGCACGGGCTGGGCGGCGATGAAGCATCCGCTCTTCGACTGGGTGCCTTTTCAACCCGTGCGCGGCACCATCCTCACCGCGCGGGCTGATCTGCAAGGCGAGCGCCGCATCCTGCACCACGGCTGTTGGATGCTGCCGCACAAGGACGGCACGCTGCGTGTCGGCTCCACCTTCGAGCTGCGCTTCGATGATCCGCATGGCTTCGATGCCGAGGCTGTCGATGAGTTGAAACGTAAGCTGCACCATGCCGTGCATGTGCCGGTGGAGATCCTTGATCAACAATCGGCGGTCCGCCCAGCCATTGCGCAACAGCGCACGTTGATTGGGACTCATCCCGCGCAGCCGCGCGTGGCCTTCTTCAATGGCCTGGGTAGCAAGGGCACGCTGCGGGCACCGCATTTTTCAGCGCTGCTGGTGCGGCACCTGATCGACCAAAAGCCCCTGCCGCCCGCCTTCGACTTGCGTGGGAACCTGTGACGCAATCGCTGCACACGTTTCTTGTGCAGGGGCGTAGTTCATGAAACACTCCGCCCATGTCACCCATCACTTACCATCTCATTCACATCATTGGCGTCTTGTTCCTCTTCGTCGGCTTCGGCGGCCTTGCCTCCAGCGATGAAGGCTCCCGCAAAAAAGCGATGATGTATCATGGCATCGGCCTGCTCATTCTGCTGATCGCAGGCTTCGGATTGATTGCGAAGCTGAAGCTCTCCTACGCCGCCCCATGGGTGCTGGTGAAGCTGGGTATCTGGCTGGTGCTAGGTTTCCTGCCCGTGCTGGCCAAGCGTGGTGTGCTGCCTGCCAAGGTGGTCATCTACATCGCCATTGCTCTCGGTGGTGTCGCCGCATGGTCCGGTTATTTGAAGGACGCGGCGTGGTAAGCCGCGCGCAACGCTAGCTGCCCAAGCTCAAGTATTCGCGCAGCGTGTGGTTCATCGCACGCCGCACGGGTGGAAAGGCATCCGACAAACGCAGCAGCACCTCTTCGAGCGCGAATTCCTCCGCGAGAACGTGGTGCCCTGCGGCGTGTAGATGGCTCATCACCACGCCTTCATAGAAGTCCACGTCTGGAGCGCCTCGGCGCTCCGCACGATGGTGCAGGTAGTCGGGATACAAGCAGGTCAGCACCATGAACTGGTTCGCACACTTCACGTGGATGAAGAATTTCTCAGTTCCGCGTGCTTGGTCCAGTGCCTCCAGGTAGTCGACACTGTAGAGGCTCATCTTGTCGGCCTGAGCATGGACTTGGCGAGAGGTAGGCATTCCGAACTCCGCGCACACCACGGCCAGGTAATCCGCGACCTGCAGATCTTCCACGCCGATGCGCTTCAGCGTGTGCCGCACCACGACAAAGAAAAACAGCGTGGGCGATAGCATGGCCGCACGTCGCTGCACCGCGACGGCATCGAAGAGCTTCGGGTGATCCAGAATGCTGCGCACGCTGTCAGGATCGTCGCAGAGCGAGGCCAGACTCGCCTTCCCTCGTTCGCTCATGCCCAGAGACTCGATGATGAACTGCCAGTCCATCGGTGTGAACCGATACTGGCACCCGGTGCGCGGAATTGACATGTAAGACATGATTCGTTGGAGGTTACCTCACGTTAAGCATTGGCCGTGCCAGCATGATTCTCCTGACTGCGACAAAGCCACGGTTCATCGCGTTGAGATAAGGCTGATCCCCACTCGCTAAACCACGGCCCCTCGCTCCTCCTTCCTTTTCCCATGATCCTGAAACTGCTCCCCGCCCTTTTCCTGGCGACAACCCTCGCCCACGCCGCTGACTACTTCCCCCAGCCCGACAGCAAGGGTGGCTGGCGCGAAGCGAAGGACGCCAAAACCATGCGCCAGCACGCGGGCATGGACTTGTCGCAGTTGGAGCCTGCTTACACCATGACCGAGCGCAGCACCGCACATGGCGGCTTGCTCGTCGTGCGGAATGGCTGGCTGGTGTATGAGCGCTACTTCGGCCGCGCCAGTCGCCATGTGAATCCTGACATGGCCTCCACTGGCAAGGCCTTTTGCAGCATCGCTTGTGGCATCATGCTGGATGAATTCAAAACCAAGATCCCCGAGGGGCTCGACACGAAAGTCTTCACGGAAACGTATCTGCCGCAGGCCATCCCCTTCAATGACCCGCGCAAGGCCAACATCACCCTCGGCCAATTGCTGTGCATGACCGCTGGCTACTGGGGCGAAGGCCAAGCGCCCACCGGCTATGTGAAAGGCGACCCCAAGCCGAAGCCACTGAAGGCCGTGCCAGGGCAGAACATCAAGGACCTTGATGCCTCGTCGCTGAACGTGCCGCTGTGGACCGATCCCGGCGCGGGCTACTCGTATTCTTCCCCTTCCCCGCACATCGCCAGCATCGTGCTACGCAATGTGACCGGTATGGAATTGAAGGACTACATCAACGAACGCCTGGCCAAGCCCCAAGGCTGGGGCCCGTGGGACTACTGCTTGCATCGTGGCGACTTCGTCATGCCGCACGCGAATGGGGCAGGCAGCACCGCGCTTCATGCCACCGATGTCATGCGTTTCGGCTACTGCCTCGCCCGCAACGGCAAGTGGCAGGATCAGCAACTGGTGCCGCCGAGCTACATTCAAAAATGCCAGACCTGGTCGCCATACAACTCACACACGCCTTTCAGCCTTCAATGGGAGCACAATGCCGATGGCCATGTCGCAGGCGCGCCCAAGGATGCCTTTTGGAAAAGCGGGGCCGGTGGCTTCTGCCTGTATGTCGTGCCCTCGCTCGACCTCGTGATCTACAAGCTCGGTGGCAAGACCGGTCAATACGAGCCCGCACTCACCCGCATTCCACAGCCGAAGCCCGACACCAGCCGCGACACTTGGGAGGCCTTCCCCGGCA
>Ga0247831_1004113_pt1 | contig 19914 bp, 15 predicted proteins | sample LaCruzMarch2015__9_FD_192406 | JGI IMG/M metagenome (GOLD analysis project Ga0247831, IMG submission 192406) | Freshwater microbial communities from meromictic Lake La Cruz, Castile-La Mancha, Spain - LaCruzMarch2015_1m | ecosystem: Environmental > Aquatic > Freshwater > Lake | place: Spain... | reverse complement strand
ATAGTTTATACTCCTTGATTTACTTACTGCTCTTCAATCTTTCCCACTTAATCAACATAAACTTATCGCCCAATTCTGTAATAATCATTCCTGTATTTTTTATATTTTCTCTGGCACTTAGGTAAGCTATCATTTCGTCGTGCCTCAGAATCTTGTAAGTTGGATGGTATTCCAGGTTTTCAGGTGCCGAAATATGATATTTTTTTACCCAATTCATTACCGAAACATGACTCACACCAATCAACCTTTCTATCTCCCGCAAACTTACCCCTTCAATATATAGCTGAAGTGCTTTAATAACGTAGTAAGTATCAATGTTTTTTCCTTCTTTCATCACCGAAAAATAATAATTGCACGATTTACACAAATAGCGCTGTCGGCCTCTAACCAAGCCACTTTTGTTGATTTCTTCGGTTTTACATTTAGGGCAATGAATCTTCTCCATTGGGTAAAGATAAGTAGTTAACTATACAAATTTAGCATAACTATACTAATTTAGCAAGAAATAATATCGCCATTTATCTAAAGCCTTTTACCTTCGTCCTATAAATCAAACACCATCGAGCATGTCATATCCATATCAAATTAAAACCTTAGCGCAGTATCACGAAGTATACCGCAAAAGCGTTGAAAAACCTGAAGAGTTCTGGGGCAAAATCGCCGAAAACTTTACCTGGCATCAGAAATGGGACAAAGTGCTCGAATGGAATTTTAAAGAACCAAAAATAGAATGGTTCAAGGGTGGAAAACTCAATATTACAGAAAACTGTATTGATAGGCACCTTGCTACCAGAGGAGAACAGCCCGCTATTATTTGGGAACCCAATAATCCTGAAGAACGCACCCGCATTATTACCTATAACAGATTACACAAAAGAGTTTGCCAGGTTGCACAAATGCTCACCAATTTAGGCGTTAAAAAAGGCGACCGTGTTTGTATTTATATGGGCATGATTCCCGAACTTTCATACGCCGTGCTGGGCTGTGCACGCATTGGTGCAGTGCATTCCGTTATTTTTGGCGGCTTTTCAGCTCAGAGTATTTCCGACCGCATTCACGATGCAAAGGCCGAGTTTATTATAACCTGCGATGGCGCTTATCGCGGAAATAAAGACATTCCATTGAAATCTGTAATTGATGATGCTTTATTCGGTGACCATTCCGTAAAAAAAGTAATTGTCTACACCCGAACGCGCACCCCAATTTCTATGCTCAAAGGTCGCGACGTTTGGTGGGAAGATGAAATGGACCATGCCGAAACGCAAGTTGAAAAAGATGGTGTCGTAAGTTTCCCTGCCGTGCCCATCGATGCAGAAGACATGCTTTTCATTCTCTACACTTCTGGCTCTACCGGTAAACCTAAAGGCGTAGTGCATAGCGCAGCCGGTTATATGATTTGGGCAAATTACACTTTCGTAAATGTTTTCCAATACAAACCTGGTCAAGTACATTTCTGTACCGCCGATATTGGTTGGATTACAGGACACAGTTATATCGTGTATGGTCCGCTCAGCGCTGGCGGCACCTCCTTGTTGTTCGAAGGAATTCCTACCTGGCCCGATGCTGGCCGATTCTGGGATATCGTAGACAAGCACAAAGTAAACATTCTCTACACCGCGCCAACGGCCATCAGAAGCCTCATGGGTTTTGGATTAAGCTACCTGCAAGGCAAAGATTTAAGTTCTTTAGAAGTCCTCGGCACCGTTGGAGAGCCCATCAATGAAGAAGCCTGGCATTGGTACCACAAAAACATTGGCAAAGAAAAATGCCCCATTGTAGATACCTGGTGGCAAACCGAAACGGGCGGTGTACTCATTTCAAATTTGGCAGGTGTTACACCTCAAAAACCTAGTTACGCCACACTTCCAATGCCCGGAATTCAGCCACAATTGGTCGACGAAAATGGAAATGTAATTGAAGGAAACGGCGTAAGTGGCAACCTTTGCATAACGCATCCTTGGCCAGGAATTATCAGAACTACCTATGGCGACCATGAGCGTTGCCGCACCACTTATTTTGCAACGTACGAAAACAAGTATTTTACTGGCGATGGTTGCCTGCGCGACGAAGATGGCAATTACCGCATCACCGGCCGCGTAGACGATGTACTCAATGTAAGCGGCCACCGCATAGGAACCGCCGAAGTAGAAAATGCCCTCAATATGCACAGCGGCGTAGTAGAAAGCGCTGTGGTGGGCTATCCGCACGATTTAAAAGGACAAGGCATTTACGCCTACGTAATTTACGACGGACACCATGCCGACGAAAACCTCATCCGTTTAGATATCATTCAAACCGTTTCAAGAATGATTGGCCCAATAGCCAAACCAGACAAAATACAGTTTGTAAAAGGCTTACCTAAAACACGCAGCGGCAAAATTATGCGCCGTATTTTACGAAAAATTGCCGAAGGCGAAACCCAAAACCTTGGAGATACCTCCACCCTGCTCGACCCCGGCGTGGTAGAAGAAATTAAAAACGGAGCCCTCGTTTAGGATAATTTCTGGCATATTTTCTTGGGCGCCTTTACAAAACAATACAAGCTTTTCGTAAAAGTTAAGCAACGCGTTATTGTTTTGTAAACCGTGCTTTCCGCTACAACGCGCTGCTCGGCAAAGGGCCTCGCACCGGGTTTCCGCTGCAATCACTGTCGCGAGCCGCATAGATTTTGGGGCTGAAATATTTCATGGGTTGGAACCTTTTACCATCGGTTAAAACCCTTTTTCACGGGTTAAAACCCATGGCTATTCAGCCCACCCAACACCACAGCAATTATTCATTATTAATTTTTAATTATTCATTATCCATTTAACTTTCGTTATATTGTATCATATCCAAAATTGCTGCACTTTTGAGAATGAAAAAAATAGACGTTTGCATTGTTGAGGACTTAAGAGATATTCGTGAAGGATTAATCAGTATTATTAGTGGCCACAATGATTTTAATTTATTGGGTGCATTTGATACAGCAGACGCTGCATTAGTAGAATTACCTAAGCTTAAACCGGAAATTGTGATAATGGACATAAACCTTCCGGGAATGTCAGGCGTGGAATGTGTGCGTCAGTTAAAAACAATTGTTCCGCAAATGCAATTCATGATGTTTAGCGTTTTTGAAAGTAGTGAACAGGTTTTTGAAGCCTTAGAAGCTGGCGCATCTGGATATTTGTTAAAAAGATCTTCGCCTGCAAAAATAATTGAAGCTGTAATAGAATTGAAAGATGGTGGCGCTCCAATGAGTACCGAAATTGCTAGAAAAGTGGTGGCATCGTTCCAAAAACCAACACTGAGCAAAGAAACAGATGTGCTTACCACCCGCGAAAAAGAAATTTTAGACCAATTGGCAAAAGGGTTATTATACAAGGAAATTGGAGCAAACTTGAATATTTCTACCGGAACAGTGCGTCAACATATTCATAATATTTACGAAAAATTGCACGTTCAAAATAGAACAGAAGCATTGAATAAAGCTTTTCAGCGCTCTTAGTTCAGTTGGGCAATTAGTTCTTGCCATTCACCTACTTTTTTTGTTGATTCGCCGAATAAGTGTTTCGCAGCTGCACCATTCGGAATACGTTTGTACCATAAAATAAAACAAACAATGGAAACAACAGATGATCAAAAAAAACAAGACTGGCCTTACAAAATGTATGAACCCAGCGCAATAAGCAGAGTAATTGGTGGAATATTTATTATTTCAATTGGTGCAGTTCTTTTAGCACACGAAATGGGAGTTCAATTCCCGTCTTGGCTTTTAACATGGGAAGTATTATTCATTCTATTTGGAGTGTACAATTTATTCAAATACTCCTTCAAAAAATTATTTCCCGGAGCAATGTTCATTTTAATTGGAGGCGTTTTTCTAATTAACAATTTTAATCCTGACTTAAACATTACCGAATACTTTTGGCCAGTAATATTAATCATTGGAGGTGTTTGGTTTATGTTTAAACCCAGAAACAGACATTACTTTAATGGTGGCCCTGGAGGTGGAAAATTTAGAAAATGGCAGGAAAAACACCAGGATAAATGGCAAAATGCCGAAACAGTAAATGCTTCCTATAGCACAAACGCAGGAGGTTCTCAAAATACCGCCGATGCCGACCAATTCATGAATAGTACCACCATTTTAGGTGGTACTAAAAAAACATTTTTTAGCAAGGATTTTAAAGGCGGAACTTCTACAACAATACTAGGCGGTACAGACATAGACTTAAGTCAGGCAGATATTCATGGAACGGTGGTGCTCGAATTAAATCAAGTGCTCGGAGGAACAAAATTGATAATTCCTTCTACTTGGCAAATAAAATCTGAAATGATAAACATTTTAGGTGGATTAGAAGACAAAAGAAAGTTTCAAATTGGTGTTCAAACAGAAGGCGAACACAAAATATTGTTAATTAAAGGAATCGCATTATTAGGTGGAATTGATATTAAAAGCTATTAAAAATGAGCCTGTTCTATATCAAACTCACCTATAAAATAATTTCTGAAACTGCGCTTAAATCTTACGAGGAGCAGATTAGAATTATAGAAGCTTCTTCCATAAACTTAGCTTATTACAAAGCAATGAGTTTAGGGAAAAATGAAGCAATTGAAAACAATTCAATAGAAACTTCCAAAGTATATTGGGAATTTTTCGGATTAACAGAATTAAAAGAACTTCCGGAAATAAAAGATGGAATTGAATTAGAAACAACAACCCAGGAATTACACCCAGAAATAGATGTAGAAAAAAGGTATTTTCACAGAATGAAATTCGTTAAAAATAAACTCACAACAGACGGTGTAGCAGCATTAACATCTGTTTTTGAACCATGTTTCAATTACGCTTTTTAGTTTCCGTTTTAACTGGATGGACAATATGGATTTTGGTTCATATCATCTATTTATTACAAAATAATGTTCCTGCTGATATAGCATTTGCGGATGCTTCTATATTTGCCACAGTTTTAGCTTTTGCAGCTTGGAGCTTATTAATTACGCTTAAATATTATAAACCAGACTCAAGAAAAATAATAGAAATGTTAGGATGGAGTTCCATTCTATCGTGGGCGGTTTTACAAATTCACCAAGCTATAATTAAGAACTTAATTCCATTAGAATATAGAATTTTAGAACAATCTTCGAATGGTAAACTAGTACTTGCAATTGCTACGTTTCTGGTTTTAACCATTATAATTTTGGTAAACTGGATTGTACAAAATAATACGGAAAGAAACGAAACATTTAAAAGAAACGAACAAGCAGAAAAATTAAAAAAAGAAGCTGAATTATTAAATTTAAGATTACAATTACAGCCACATTTTTTATTTAATAGTTTAAATTCAATTAATGCATTAATTCCATATAATCCTGCAGAAGCGCAGAAAATGCTGCAATTGCTCTCAGAATTTCTGCGCGGAACTATTAGAAAAGATAACGATGCATTGATAGATTTTGAAGAAGAAATAAAGCACCTCAACTTATATTTAAATATCGAAAAAGTACGTTTCGACCACAGGTTAAACATCGAATTGAATATCGATGAAACGACAAAAATCTGCAAAATCCCACCTTTAATTTTACAACCCTTGGTGGAGAATGCTATTAAATTTGGAATCTACGGAACTCTTGGAGCCGTTACTATAAATATACATGCCCAATTAAATGGGAACAACCTTAAAATCGAAATAAAAAATCCATTCGATAAAAATGATAAATCTGCATTTACAGGAACCGGATTCGGTTTGGATGCAGTAAAAAAAAGGCTTCAATTAATTTATGGAAGCATTAATTTAATCAATACCAGCGAGCAAGAAGAAATATTTACAGTTCAATTATTAATTCCCCAATCTAAATGATTACAGCACTTATTATAGACGATGAGCCATTGGCAAGAAGGGCATTAAAAGAGTATTTAAAAACCAGTGTCGATGTAGAAATTATTGCTGAATGCAACGATGGATTTGAAGGTTTAAGAGCCATTCAAAAACACCAACCTCAACTTATATTTTTGGATATTCAAATGCCTAAAATTAATGGTTTCGAAATGTTGGAATTAGTGGAACAACCCATTGGTGTAATCTTTACAACCGCTTTTGATGAATTTGCTTTGAAAGCTTTTGAAGCCGGAGCAGTGGATTATTTGTTAAAACCTTTCTCAAAAGAACGATTAGAAAAAGCCCTTGAGAAATTTAGAAATGCAAATGCACCAACCGAAAATGAAAAAGTAAAAAAGACATTAGAATTCGCCTCTCAAGAAAATAACGAAAGCAATAGAATTGTTGTAAAAAATGGTGCGGAAATTAAAATAATTGCAGTATCGGATATTCACTACATAGAAGCCTACGACGATTACGTAAAAATACACACCAAAACTGGAATGAGCTTAAAAAAACAAACCTTACAATTTTACGAAAACAGCTTAAATCCAAGTCAATTCGTAAGAATACATCGTTCTTATTTATTAAACATTACAGAAATCACGAAAATTGAATTGGTAGAAAAAGACCAACACATCGCCATATTAAAAAACAATCAAAAATTGCCATTAAGCAGAAGTGGATATTTGAAGTTAAAAGAAACGTTGGGGGTTTGAAGTAGAAAGTGGAAAGTACAAAGTATAAAGGGCAACTTTACACTTTTAACTTTATACTTTTAACTTTTAACTTTATTAAATACCTCTTTTGCTTGCGCATTATCGGGATTTTTAATCAGCACTTGTTGCAATATTTTTTTCGCCTTTTCATTTTCACCTTTAAACAAGTACAAACCAGCCATATTCAACAATCCGGGTTCATAGTCTGGATTTAATTGCAAGGCTTTTTTATAAAATAGTTCTGCTTTATCTGGCTGCTTATTTAACAATTCAATATATCCCAAGTTCGAATATGCTGGGGCATAATTCGGGTTTTCTGTTATTAATTTATTGAATACAATTTTAGCCTCTTCTTTATTACCTAAAAGAAGCGAAGTACTTCCATATTTATTAGAAAATTCGAAATAATAAGGAGCCAATTCATAGGCCTTTTTATAATAATTATAGGCGCTTTTTCTATCTCCAAGCTCTGAATAAGACTCGCCGATGCGGTAGGCTGTCCAAGCATAAACATTGTCCCAAGTGGTTTTTGTAAGTAGCGTTTTATTAAGATACTCCTCGCCTATTTTATTTGCTAATTTAATTACTTGGTTAAAATCACTTTTTAAATAAAATAAATGAACGAGGTAAATAAAATTACGTTTTAAACCTGCATCACTTTTAAAATTTAATCTATTAAATGCACTGTCTAAAAAATACGGTTGTGCATTATCAAAACGCTCAAATTGTTGAATATAAGCCCTTGCAACAGTAATATTATCTGGATTCGGATCATTGATACAAGCCAATTTCGAAAATGCACCTTTGGGTGTTGCATAATTTAAATCAGGTTTTTTACGTATAAAATGATCGTGAATGCTCACATGCGGAATATCTTCTGAGCCAGATTGCGGCATGTGACAATTAATGCAATTGTCTTTTTCAATGGCTCTTTTAGCAGGACTTTCTGTACATACCAATTTTGAATTTCCGGGATGACACGATTTACAAGTATTTACAAAAACATTGGCAACTGTATTCCGAACGCTCACATGTGGATTATGGCAGGTAACACAAGTAAGCGCAGATTTATAAGGTCTTAGCGCATTTGTTTCTCCATTTTTTTTAGCCATTTGAATAAAACACTGGCTTTGTTTTAATCTATCGGCATGCGAAGCCATGATGAATTTATTATCACCGTTTTCATACCTTGGAACGAAAACGCTCATCACTTCTTTTAAAGCCATTCCTGGTTTAAAATCATAAAACGACTTGCCTTCTTTTAAAACCGCATTGCCTTGCAAATGGCAACGTTGACATAAATCGAATTGCAAATCAACCGATAATTTTCCAGGATTTACAATTGTATAATCAATGTATTTTGAGGTGTCAACTAAATTTCCTTTTTGCTTTTCGGCCACATGTATTTCTCCCGGACCATGGCAGCGTTCACAATCAATTCCGTTAGGTATAGAAATGTATTTATTTTCGGAGCCTTTCACAAAATTAGGATATCCATTGTGGCAACTCATGCATTCTAATCCAATAATTCTGTTGAACCTCGAATTAAATCCTTTTTCAAAACCCGGCGGCAAATCCCATTTCCCTTTTTGCGTGTAAAACGTAAGCGGCGCTTGATATATGTACCCGTTTAATGAATACAAATGTGAATTAGTATGCTGCCCCGAACCGACAATGTAGTTAATTGCTTGCACACGCTGGTGAATAGTGTCTTTTCCTTTTAAACGATATTCTCTGATAAACAGAGAATCATTTACCCAAAATGGAAAATACCAAAAATCTAAATCAGCATCATAAACCTTGTGCTCAGGTCCAAATTTTGCCTTGCTTTTTTGCCGACTTGCATGGTCAAAAGATTGTCCCATGCCCGTATGGCTAAACGTTTCGTGAATACCAGTATGACATTGTTTGCAGGTATTCATTCCCACATATTTCACGGAATCATGTAAATTTAAAAATTCGCTTTTTGCTGCTGGCTTATTTTCAGAACTGCAGTAAAATGAAAAAATTGCAAATGCAATAACCAACAGCACCACTCCACATGTTCTAAGATATCTTTTCATCAGCCTTGCAAAAATATCAATATAATGGATGGGTGAATAAATAAGTTTCCATTTCACTATTTCTCAAGAAAATAATAATCCTTTGTTTCTTGGGCTTGATGAAATCCAGCTTTTTCAAATAAATGTAGGCTGCTTATATTTGATTTTTCAACTTCTGCAAAATAATGAGAAATCCCAATTTTATTTGACCATTTAATTGCTTCATTAATAGCTGAAGTTGCTATTTTTTTTCTTCTGAATTCAGGTAAGATAATTATTGCAATTCCAGCTTTTTTTTTTCAAAATCAACTTCGTACAAATCAACAAAACCAACCCTTTCATTGTTTTCTAGAATGGTAAATTTTAGTTGCTTATGCAAATAAATATCGTGGTTTGAATGAATAAATGAAAATAATACATCTTCATTTAATTCCTCATTCAAATCTGAATATTTTTTATTTGATGCATTTAGTTCTATCCGTTTTAATAAATCAAAATCAGAAACATTAATAACACGAATAGAAACATTTTTATTCATCACTACAAATAAACAAAAAATCACTACAGAAGCTTGTTCCACAGTGATTAAAAATTTTGATGTAGTTTATCTCTATTTAACTTTCACTGTTTTCAAAGCGTGAAGTTTAATTTTGTTATATAAGTCGTTTTGTTCTAAAGGTTTAGTAACAAAATCGTTCATTCCTTCTTCCATTACTTTTTTCTTAGTTTCTGGGAATGCATCTGCTGTTAAAGCAATGATAGGAATTTCTGGATTTCTTAACTTATTTGTTTTATCGCGAATAAATGCTGTAGCTTCATAACCGCTCATCACAGGCATTTGCAAATCCATTAAAACCAAAGCGTAATCATTTACTTTTAATTTATCGGTTGCTTCTAAACCATCATTTGCAAAATCAACTTTTATGTTCCACAATTCTAATACTTGATGTGCAACAAACTGATTCATTACATTGTCTTCTACAAGTAAAACCGACATTCCACCGAAGTCTCTTTTTTCCAGCATTTCGGCTATTTGCTCATCTACTGTAGCTTGGCTATCTGCAACACCTTTTTGAAACTGAAGTGTTACTGAAAAAGTACTTCCTTTTCCTGGTTCGGATTCAATATTTATTTGCCCATTTTGCATAGTTACCAATTGTCTTGTAATTGCAAGACCTAAACCAGTACCACCAAATCTGCGTGTAATATCTGTATATGCCTGGGTATAACTTTCGAATACCGAGGCCAATTTATCTTTAGGAATTCCAATACCTGTGTCAATAATATTGAATTTCACTTCTACATTTTCATCATCTTCACTTACTAAATCTACAATTAATGAAACTGTACCTTCTTTGGTAAATTTTACCGCATTACTTAAGAGATTTAGTAAAATTTGATTCAATCTAAATGGATCACCAATAACGAATTGTGAAATGCGTTCATCAACATGAAACTTTAGACCAATTCCTTTTTCTTCTGCTTTGAAAATAAAGGTCTTGCGTATTTCTTGTACTTTAGAAAATAAATCAAAGTTAATTGATTCAAATTCAATTTTACCAGATTCAATTTTAGAGAAATCTAGAATATCATTAATAATAACCAATAGATTATCGGCTGAATATTTTATTGATTTTAAATTTTCTAATTGCTTTTCAGTTAAATTTTCTTTGAGCAACAATTCAGATAAACCGATAATTGCATTCATCGGCGTTCTAATTTCATGGCTCATATTACTTAGAAACTCAGATTTAGCTTTGGCAGTGCGTTCGGCTTCAAACTTAGACTCTAAAATTTCTCTTTCTACCTTTTTCTTTTCAGTGATATCTTGCCCATATATGGCTACTCCTGAAACATTTCCAGTTTCATCAATAATTGGATTGAAATTTAATTCATAGAAATTTGAACATTTTTCACGGTCGCCAAACTCTTCGGTTACGCCAAAATGTTCACCTGCCAATGCTCTGTTGAAACAATCTTGAATAAAAACCCTATCTGTCTCTAAAGAAAAATCGTATGTGGCATGTAAACCTAATTCAGGTTCTATATTATAAAGTTCAGAAATTGTTTTATGATAAATAGTATTAAAAGCTGTATATCTAAAGTTGCGGTCTATACTAAAAATTAAAGCCCTGGTGCTTTCCAAAATGGTTTTTAACCTATCACTATTTTCTTTTAATAACCTTTCTGCATTAGACTTTTTAACTTCAATATCTCTCATGCGCATACCGGCACGAATAATTCTCTGAATATTATCAGGTGTAACTTCTGCCTTGGGGAAATATTCAAAAGCTCCTGCTTTCATCATTTCCACGGCAATTTTCTCATCACCTTGAGAAGTCATTACGGCAATTGGAGCAGCAATGCCCATTTCTTTGATCTTTTTCAACAATGCAAGTCCATCAGAACCCGGTAGTTGATAATCAAGAAATATACAATCATACTGTACCAGATTCACTTGCTCGAGGGCCTCGTTTGCATCTTTGCAATGTGTAAGTGAATAGTCGAGTCCTGTTTTTTTCAATGTTCTTTCGAATGCCATTGCATCAATTTCGTCATCGTCAACCAGAAAAATTTTGTAAGTAATATTGTCTAACATACGGTAAATTTTTTGCTTATGGAAAAGTGAACTCAAAGCTTGAAATCACTCAACATACCGTATACGTATCATGCTTTTTTAAGTTTCAATTTCAAGTAGGATATTCACATAAAATCCAATAATTTTTCAAAATTGAAACAGCCGAAACAAAGTTCTCCATCGACAATGGTTTTAGAATGTAGCCAGCAACATTTAGATTGTATGCATCCACTTTATCTTTGTCTTCGTTTGATGTTGTCATTACAAAAACACTAATATTTTTAAGGTGTTCATCTTTACGTAACTCATGTAAAAACTCGATACCACCCATTTTTGGCATATTTAAATCCAACAAAATTATTCTTGGCAGATCAATCTTATTTTGGCCATTTTGTCCTCTTAACATTTCTAATGCTTCAATTCCATTACCGGCATGTTGAATTGGATTATTGAGGTTGTTTTTTTGGAATGCACGTCGTACATTCATTACATCTACTTCGTCGTCTTCGACCAATAGAATATTAATTGTTTTCTCAGTCATTTTGTTTAAATTATTGTTAGTTTAAGTTTTTAGCTAATGTAAAAAAGAATTTCGAGCCCTTACCAACCTCACTTTCAACCCATACTTGCCCGCCTTTTTCTTCCACAATTTTCTTCACAATTGCAAGACCTACACCTGTGCTTTCAACTGAATCTCTTGCTTGCAAAGTTTGGAAAATTTGAAATACTTTTTCGTGATATTGTTTGTCTATTCCTGGACCATTATCGGCAACGCAAAATTTATAAACATCACCTTCATCACTATAATTTACTTCAATTTCAGGATTTTCATTACTATTGTATTTAATAGCATTACTAATAAAATTAGAAAATACCTGATCAATTGCAATTTTTTCTGCCGATATAGTCGGTAAATTCTTCTGAATTTTTACTTTAAATTTTTCTGGTGGAGCTAAGTTACTTACAATATCATCTATAAAAACGTTTAGATCTATCTCATTTATTTGAGCCTTCATTCTACCAGCCCTTGAATAATCCAAGATTCCATTGATTAAACCTTCCATCCTTCCAATTCTTCCTCTCAAAAGAGTGAAATTTTTCTGAGTATCGGCTTCAATCTTCTCCCCGATATCTTCTTCAATCCAAACTGAAAGATTATTAATGGCGCGCAAAGGCGCTTTTAAATCGTGAGAAACAATATAGGCAAATTGATCGAGCTCTTTATTTATTTTCTCTAACGAACCAGCATATTCTTTCAACGTTTGTTCATTTTTAACGCGCTCTGTCACATCTCTAGAATTCACTACAATTCCTTTAATGCTATTATCACTTAGAAGGTTGTTTGCAATCGCTTCTAAATAAATCCATTCATTATTTTTATTTCTAAACCTGAATAAAATGGCATTACTTGCAGTTTCTCCTGTAATAAGAGCTTTAAACTCATTTAAAGTGGGCTCTACATCTTCCGGATGCACAAATTCAAATGCATTTTTGCCTAAAATTTCCTTTTCTTCGAAACCAAACATTCTGTAAAAACTTGGACTTTCGTACATTACATTTCCCTCTGCAGATAAAATTGTGGTAATGTCTGAGGAGTTATGAACCAAAGATCGGAACCTATTTTCGCTTTCCAACAGAGCATTTTGTGCTAAAACCCTTTCTGTTATATCCGAAATAATTCCTTGATGGTGTGTAGCAACTCCCTTAGAATCATTCTCTACCATTGTTCTATCTTCGACCCAACGCAATTGCTTATCTTTTGTATATATGCGATAAATTTGAACGTACAGACTTGTACCTGCATTTTTAAATGCTTCAATTTCTTGCGATACTCGTTTATAATCTTCTGGATGAATGATATTTGCATACTTAATTGTACCATTTATAAAATCTTCCACTAAATATCCAAATTGTGAAATATTCTCAGAAACGTATTCAACCGGAAAATCTTCTGCTACTTTCCATCTAAACAAAATTGTTGGGCTATTTTCTATGATTAGCTTCGCAGTTCTTGATTTTTGCTCAATTAAGTTTCTTTCTGTAATATCTTGCAACGTGCCAGAAACTCTGATGAGTTTACCTGATTTGCTATAAGTAGCGTTTACGTACCAGTTTAAACAATATACATTTCCATCAGGGTGATTTACACTAAAGTCTATCCTAACATCAGTTCGCTCTTCAATTGCTTTTTGCCAAGCTTTATCTATCATTTCAAGGTCTTCAGGAACTACTCTTTTTCTCAAGTTCATGATAAGTCCCTGTTCAAAAGATAATTCTTCCTGATTTAATCCCAATAAATAACCAGCTTGTTCTGTAAAAACGCTTATTTTCTTTATAAAATCAATTTCAAAACTTCCCATTTTTGAGAACTTTTGAGATTCCAATAATGCCAATTTAGTTTTTTCTAAGTTTCTTTCGTTCAATTTCTGACGTATAACACCAGCATAAGTATTTACTAAGTTTATCAATATCTTTTCGTCAGTTAAATTGCACTCTTTTGCTGAGTTGCACCACTCTAATCCAATAACACCCCAAAACTTACCATCTATAAAAATAGGCATTATCTTTAATGATTGTATAAGCATAGATGCCAATATTTCAGCTTCTTCTGATTCAAAAGATTTTAAAGTACCCTTTATTGCTTTATCAGTTAAAAATGCAGCTTTCCATTTATTTAATAAGACACTTCTCTTATTGTCAACAGAAATCATTATTTCTTCGCTTTCGTTTAAGGCTGTCCATTTTGCTGTCAATAAAAAGCTTATTTCATCTTTGTCAATATCAATTTTTTTGTAGATGAATGAACGGTCTGCTGCTATTCCTTTTCCAATTATTTCTAAAGAATTTACTAAACCTTGATTGAGATCTTTGTTATTAATTAATTCACTTGAAACTTTATTAGCCGCTTGTAGCAATAAATCTGTTGCAAGTCTTTCGGATTCTTGACGTTTTCTTACCTCAATTTCTCCCAATAAGGAAACATTTGTTGCTTCAAGCTCAATGGTACGTTCTATTACCTTTTTCTCTAAGTCCTCGTTTACCAAATTTAATTGCCGATTCAACTTAAAAAGCTCATTAGAACTAATTTCTAAAGTTCGTTCTATTTGCTCATGATCTTGATCAAAATCAATATAAGCTTGATTAATAGCAGCAAGGAATTCTTCCATAAGCACATCATTTTTAATATGCTCAGGAAGAAACTTTGAAATTTGTCTATTCAGTAATCTATGAAGACTTAACATTACTTTACAATTCAGTAAATGTTGTTATAGTCATGGTTTGATTGTGCAATTCGCAAGCACTATCATTAGAAAAAGGTGAAATTTCTCCATATGAATAGAAGCCAGTTACAGCAGTACCTTTTCCAAGAATATCTTGAGCTGCTTCAACTTCTTCTTCAACCATTTGCTTTAATACCAGCTTTCTACCAACACAGCTAATTAGAATTGCTAATTCTGGTTCTGTTCCTTCTAAAGGAATAATACTAGTTTCTGCCGCTTTTACAGAACCACTCACCAATCTGTCAATATTTGCTTTCATTAAACGAATAGTAGCTCCTTCTGGTAAATCACCAGCAAAAGTGATACTTTGATTTTCTTCATCTACTGCTAAAATTGTCCTTACAACAGGAGTTTCATCTGATTTAGTTCTTAAACTTAAAGGAAATAACAAACCTGAACCAGGTAATTCATCTGCTTTATCACCTAAGAAAGATTTGTACAGCTCCCAAGCAGGTACTCCATCAATCTCAAACAATACATTGTTCTTGCTTTTAGTTACAGTTCTATCTAAACCAAAACTATCCCATCCACCAAAAGAACCATAGCCAATATGCAAATTATCACCATAAAAACCAATGGCAGAAATTATTTTTGAACCTACCGCCCCATTTTCACCAATAACATTTGTTTCATTAAAATCAGCAGCATCTCCTGCTAATCCTCCAGTAACAGCAACTCCTTTTGGTAAAGTATCTCTTAATCCTTTTACTAACTCAGAACCATTTACGTTCAAACCATCAGAGAGAATAAAAACATGTTTTAATCCATTTTTATCAAATTTCTCTATTAATGATTTTCCACAATTGTAACTATCTGGATAATCTTCAATAGAGATTGAAACTTGTTTTACTGATGTTTTTTCTAATTCTACTGCTGTTAAAGCGATAGAGTTATCTCTTACGCTACTTCCTGAAATTTCTCCGGAAGTGGAACAACCAATTAATATTGCTTTTGGATATTTATCCTTAATACTTCCAATTACGGATTTATCTTTTAAGATTGTTCCTGAAGAAAAAATTAAAACGAATTGTGGGGAAAAGTTACTATATGTGCTTGTTTTTACAGGAACCCAGCCTTTTGCCGATGTCCAATTACTTTGTTCAATTTTCATGGTTTTGTATATTTGTTACATTCAGTGAGTAATTATGAATGCAGTTTACGCCACTTTAAAAGAACAGTTTTACCTATAGTTTTAGTAATCTTACGTGAAATTTTTTCTTAGAATTACATACTTTAATAATTCTAAGATACAAGAATCATCAAGCTATTATGAGATTTCGTTTTCAGAATTTGTTCAATATCTTTCAAAAATATTACATAAACTAATTCTTTTAAAAAGCAAGATTATGCAAAACGTTACCTCATCAAAGTAATAGAACCATATTTTTCATAGTCCTTTTGAAAAGTATCTTTTGCAGTAATCAAATAAAAATATACTCCATCTGGAGACATTCTACCATTTGTTCTTCCGTCCCAACCATTATTCGCGCCTTTCCATTGAAATATCTGCTCTCCCCATCTATTAAAAATTAATCCTTCTAATTCAGCAATTCCGTATGTTACTGCTTTAAAAGTATCATTTTTAGAGTCTCCATTAGGCGTAAAACTATTAGGAACCAGCAGCTCCACCAAATCTGAAACTGATTTAATAACACGGGTAATACTATCTCGGCAACCTTCTGCACTGATAACTAATTGTTGTACTTCATATTCACCTGCTTCAAAAACCCTATCAGCACCTGAAATAATATTCGCTGACTCGCCATTGATAGTCCAGATTATCTGGTCGCCATTTTCACTTTCGTCTGTAATGCTTGTAGTTAAAGGAGCCGATCCGGTTAAAGGGTTTGCTGAGAAATCGGCATTTACACTTCCATCAGATACATTTACTGTTGCAACATCAGTATTACACGCTCCAGTAACAGTTAATGTATAAGTACCTGATTGGGAAACTTCTATTGAAGGAGTTGTTGCTAGCGTAGACCAAGAATTATTTGTAGGAGAACCAGAGGTTAGTGTGATGCTTTGGTTATTGCAAATTACTAAGTTTCCATTTGGGGTAATCTGTGCTGTTACTAAAGCCCCGGGTTGTATTTGAACGCTTGCTGCAAGACTTCTGCATGTTGCTTCTTCTGCAATAACAAAATATGTGGTAACATTAGCATCTGTAGTTTGGAAATTTGCGCCGTTTCCTAATTGATTAGTTAAAGCTGCATCAGCATACCAAATAAAATTACCTGCAATTCCTGTAGCTGTAAGCAAAGGCAAGGCTCCATTGCAATATTCTACAATTGGTGTAACAACAGGTGTTGCTGGTAAAGGAATAAAAGTTACTGTAATATTTGCAGCACTGCTCTCACAACCTTCAACTTCCTGAACTGCATAATAAGTTTGTGTTTGATTGAGAATTGGTGTTACACTTATTCCTGTGCCAAATTGATTGCTTAAGTTTACATCTGTAAACCAATTAATTAAGGCATTTACTTCGCCTGAAGCAGTTAGATTAAGAGGAATTTCACCTGTACAATAGTTACTTCCTCCGTTCAGCACAAGTGCAGATGGAACAGGGTTTACAACAACATCTTGCTGATTAATTTCAGAACAAGCTCCACTTCCTACAGTGTAGGTTATTTGGATGGTGCCGTTTAAACCAACAGGAGAGAATGTATTTCCATTTACACCAGAACCGGCCCAAGTTCCGCCTGTGCTACCAGTCACCAATCCATTTAAATCGACTGCTGATTGGTTCTCGCAAAATGCTGCAGGGGCAGTCCAACTCGCATCTGGAGCATCAATTACATTTATTGTTCTTACTTGCGTATCAGAACATGTTCCGCTACCTAGCGTATAGGTTACAGAAATATTACCAAGTAAACCTTGAGGAGAAAAAAGATTTCCTGTAACTCCCGTTCCTGACCAAATTCCTCCTAAATCTCCTGTAACTAATGCATTCAAATCTACTGCCGCTTCGCTACTACAGATAGAAGGTGAGCTAAAATTCCAACTAGCATTTGGTGCTGAAACTACATTGATATTTTGTGTTACCTGCGCTGCGCAAGTTCCGGAACCAACAGCATAAGTTACAGCAATATTCCCTGATAGACCTGTGGAATTAAAAACAGTTCCTGTGACACCTTGGCCTGACCAAGTTCCTCCAGTAGTGCCTGTTATTAATGTATTTAAGTTTGTAATTGAATTACCTGTACACACAGGAGGAGGAATAGTCCATGATGCATTTGGAGCGCTAATTACATTTACTGTTCTAACTTCAGTATCTGTGCAAGTTCCGCTGCCTAAAGTATAAGTAACTGTAATGTTACCTGATAAACCTGTTGGTGAAAATAGATTTCCTGTTACTCCAGTTCCTGACCAAACGCCACCTAAATCACCAGTAACTAATAAATTCAAATTAACAGCTGCATCGCTATTGCATATTGTAGGGGAGCTAAAATTCCAACTGGCATTTGGTGCTGATACTACATTTATATTTTGTGTTACCTGTGCAGTGCAAGTTCCAGAACCAACAGCATAAGTTACAGCAATATTTCCTGATAAACCCGTTGAATTAAAAACTGTTCCTGTAACACCTTGGCCTGACCATGTTCCACCAGTAGTGCCTGTTATTAATGTATTTAAATTTGCAATTGAATTACCTGCACAAACTGGAGGTGGAATTGTCCATGTAGCTGTTCCTCCTTGATTTACAACAATGAATTTTTCATCTTCTACAGTACAATTTGCATTTCCAACTGTGTACGTTACTGCTATGTTTCCAGTTAAACCGGCAGGAGAAAATGTATTTCCAGTAACCCCTTGTCCCGACCAAGTTCCTCCGGGGGATCCTGTAATTAAAGTGTTTAAATTTATAGGAGCATCTCCTTGACATAATGGCTGAGGCTGTGTCCACGCAGCTGACAATGGTATAACAGGTACATTACATCCGTAATTTGTATATGATGCTGTATTTGAAAATGTATATTCAACTGTTGCACCATTTCCTCCAGGAAGCAATGACCTGTCATAGCTGACAGCATCGTTGCAGGCTCCTCCAAAAGACATTGAGAAATTTCTGATTCCAGCTCCAACATTGGCAAAGTTTCCACTTGTTGCATTTCCACAATGAAAAATCATGTATAGTGTATCTGAAAGACCTGCAAATGAAACAACTGAGGGATCGAAATTGATTCCAGAAACAAGTATTACTTTTTTATTTGCAGGTAATACACCATTAACTGGCTCTCTTACAAAACCACAAGATACTATTGTACTGTTTAATTGTGCAACATAACCTGCTGTAGTTGCATTCTGACAAACTCCTAACCAAGCATTTGAGGTATTTGCCCAAACAGCATTCATATTAGAAGTATTTAGATTATTAGGGCCAACCAGAAATCTTACCATTTCGTTGTTTCCTTCATTAGACCCGCAAGCATCTACTAAAATACTTTGTATATCAAAACAATTGGTCGTTGTTTGAGCAGTTGCAACAAATGGAAGTAGGGCAAGTATCCACTTCAATAAAATCTTAGACATAGGCGTTTTTCCAGAACGACTGCAAAATTAATAGATTATTATGTGAAAATTACCATAGTACTTCAATAAATTGTTAACTCAATATGAAACAATAGTTCTTTAGAATTCAAATGGGCTGTATATATTTGCGCATGCAGGAAATGATTTTAATTTTAGATGTAGGTTCTCAATATACACAACTGATTGCCAGAAGAATAAGAGAATTAAATGTGTATTGTGAAATACATCCATTCAATAAAATACCGCCTCTTTCTCCTAATATCAAGGGAGTAATTATCTCAGGAAGTCCACATTCAGTGAATGAAAATGATGCCCCTTACATTGATTTGGAAAGTATATTTTCAAAAGTCCCTCTTTTAGGTGTTTGTTATGGTGCACAATTAATGGCATTTCAATTAGGTGGAGGAGTTAAAAGAAGTAATAGCAGAGAATATGGTAGAAGTTTTTTGCTGCCAACACACAAAAGCAAATTGTTAAATCATATTCCTACTAATTCTCAAATCTGGATGTCGCATGGAGATACCATTGCAGAAATTCCTAAAGATTTCATAATCACTGCAAAGACAGATGATATTCCGGTTGCTGCTTTTGAGCACAGAACACTTCCAGTTTATGGAATTCAATTTCACCCAGAAGTTACACATTCTGTTGATGGTGGTAAATTGCTTGAAAATTTTTTAAAAGATATTTGCAATTGTAAACAAGATTGGAGTTCGGCATCTTTTGTAGATCAAACCGTAAAAGAATTAAAAGCCAAACTAGGACATGACAGAGTTGTACTTGGATTAAGTGGCGGTGTTGATTCTTCAGTTGCTGCCATGATTTTAAATGAAGCCATAGGAAGTCAACTGTTTTGCATATTTGTAGATAATGGGCTTTTACGCAAGAATGAATTCGAAC
>Ga0247831_1004111_pt1 | contig 19921 bp, 14 predicted proteins | sample LaCruzMarch2015__9_FD_192406 | JGI IMG/M metagenome (GOLD analysis project Ga0247831, IMG submission 192406) | Freshwater microbial communities from meromictic Lake La Cruz, Castile-La Mancha, Spain - LaCruzMarch2015_1m | ecosystem: Environmental > Aquatic > Freshwater > Lake | place: Spain... | reverse complement strand
CAGCAGGAGAAGTTAAAAAAGGAGATAAAATTTCTGGTTCGTTTAAAATTGATAACTTAAGCTCTGAAACTATCGAATTAGAATTGGAAAATATTGATCTTGCAGTTCAAGCAAGTTTCAATTCAATAAGTGTTGCACCAAAATCAAGTGCAATTGTTACTTTTGTGGTCGATACACAAACTATGTCAGGACTTTCAAAAAATATGTTTAAAGTTAAAGTGAAAGGATTTCAGGATAGTATTGAGTTCTTTATTACATCAGAAGTTAAATAAAAACATTCCAATAGTGTCAGAAACCTTACTTGAAATTCAACAACCGGACAAAGTAAAAAAACCTAGGCTACAATTCATAGATATGGCGCGATCTATTGCTATTCTATTAATGTTGGAAGGTCATTTTATTGATCAAACTCTAGGTGTAAACTTTAGAAGTCCCGATCCTCATTTTGTAAATAAAGACTATTTGGTTTATGATATTTGGCATATAGTGAGAGGATATACTTCACCAATGTTCCTTACAATGACAGGAATGGTCTTTGTATATTTACTTTATATGAATCGCGATGTTCCTTTTTTTCAAAACAATCGTGTTAAATTAGGATTTAAAAGAGTTTTAGAATTATTATTCTGGGGATATTTAATAACACCAAGAGGATTTCATATTTTACAATGCATTGGATTTGGGATTTTAGGTTTATTAATTACATTTGGTATTTACAAGTTAGTTAAATTCATCCCTCTTTGGGTATATTGTTTTGGCTTTTCACTCCTTATTTTCGCTTTAAACACTCCAATTAGTGAAATTAGAATTGATGGCGAAAAAATTCCTTGGCCTTATAATGCTCCGAACTTCATTCAAAATATGTTTAATGCACCTGGAGGAAGGTCAATATTTCCTTTCACACCACATTTAGGTTACACATTTTTTGGAGCTGGAATTGGAGTTATTTTGCACAGTAATTGGATCAATAAATCGAAATGGAATATCCCAATGTTTTTATTTTTGTTTGGGGTGATTTTAGCCTTCTTTTCAACTGATATTCTGTATTTTGTTCATAACAAATTCACTCAAATTTTTGATTTTGGAATCATATACTTGGCAAAAGCCAATTGGTTATTTAATAATTTAGGTTGGATATTAATGATTTTAGGGGGGTTATCTTCAATTGAAAAAATCTTCACTATTAAAGACAATTTATTTATTCGTATAGGTCAAAATACTTTGTCCATTTTCATTATTCATATGATATTATTGTATGGTGCAATCATTAATTTTGGAATTTCAACATTTATTAATAGAACACACAATGCTTTGAATCCTTATGAAGCAGGGATTTATGCCACAATGTTTATTTTTTTGTTTGTTTTAATGATTTATTTCATTAAACCTCTAAGCAAATTTTTTGACAAAATACTTGATGTAGTATTCCCAATTCTTAAAAAACAAAGAAAATAATGTTTAAAAAACTAACTTTTTTAATTTTTATCTTTTTTTGTAATTACTCGTATTCACAAGTAAATGTTTTGTTTATTGGGAACAGTTATACCCATTACAGTAACATGCCCAAGATTTTTGAGAAAATAGCTGAATCAAAAGGAAAATTGGTTTTTGCTGATTCAATTGCAGTGAGTGGAAGTACATTAAAAGAACATGCTAATCGAGTTTCAACTTACAAGAAAATGAAATCTCGAAATTGGAATTATGTAATTATTCAGGGCTTTAGTAGAGAATTGGCTCAAGATTCGATAGTAATAGCAACAGAAACAGTGCCATATGTTCAACAATTAATTGATTCTATTAAGAAAACAAGTCCTTGTAGCAATATTTACTTTTATGTAACATGGGGGTATAAAAATGGTTATGCTGCTGAAGAAGCAAACAACACGAATCAAAAAATGCAAGAACGTGTTCGTCAAGGTTATTTTCAATTACATGAAAAATTCGGTATACCATTGGTGCCAGTAGGTTTAGTTTGGTCTGAATTGATGGCTGCACATCCAGAAATTAACTTATATCTAGAAGATGACCAACATCCAAATATTAATGGTAGCTTTACAATAGCTGCAACATTTTTTACAGCTTTATTTAAAGAAAGTTTGGAAAATTGTTTTATTCCTGAAAAAGCAGATAAAACATGGTCTGAGAAAATAATAAAAACTACCGAACAATTCGTTTTAAGAAATTACAGTTCTTATTTCTTAGATTTAGTTCAAGAACCTAATCTTGTTATTTACCCTAAATTAGAGTTTAGTATAAAAGAAAATTGGACAAATATTAGCATCATAAATTATTCTGTTTTTTGTGACTCTTTTATTTGGGATTTTGGAGATGGAACAACATCAATCATTTCGAATCCAAAGCACTATTACAAAAACCCAGGTATTTATACAGTGACACTTACAGGCAAAAAAGACTGTTATGAATTTACTTTGAAAAAGCAAATAAAAGTATCCAAAACAGAAAAATACGCAACATCTAATCCAAAAAAACTAAAAACTAAAAGTTGATTTCGAAATTAAATTCAAACAGAATTGAGTTCATTGATTTAGCAAGAACCATCTCAATTCTTTTAATGCTTCAAGGTCACTTTGTTGTTTTATGGCTAGATGATCGAATTAATAAAAACACAAACTACGGATTACATGTTTATGAAAGTGTCAGAGGTGTTACTGCTCCTTTATTTTTAACAATTACAGGGATTGTTTTTACTTTTCTACTCTTCAGAGGAAATTTGGAATCATTCAATCAAGAACGATTTAAGAAAGGTAAAAAAAGAATTGTAATACTCCTAGTTTGGGCTTATGTTTTACAAATTAATTTTCATTCTATTTATTCTGGAATAAAGTATTGGAAGACAGATAAACCTATATTGGATCAATTACAAAAAATGATTGGAGAGCGGTTTTTTACTTTTCATATTTTGCACTCTATTTCTTTTGGAATTCTTTTTATTCTTTTGATTTATTATTTATTTACGAAATTTAAAGCCTTTAATAAGATTGGTCTTGGATTTATTATTGGAGCATTCATATTTTTTGCTGGTCATTCTTTTTTCAATGATTACTTTAATAAGCATGATCAGATATCTTTTTTACCATTGGGAATTTCTAATATTTTTGGGGGTAAAAATAGTGTTTTTTCTATTTTTCCCTTTGGAGCATATGTTTTAAGTGGGGCTTACATCGGCTATAAATTAGCCCACAACGAAAACTTATTTCATCAAAAAAAATCAGTACTTAAAATACTACTAAGCGCAGTTGCACTTCTCATTTTAGGTTTAATTATACCAAAATATTTAAATGTTTTTCTAGGGCCAGTAATTGGAGATAATAAGTATTTCACATGTACAATCACATTTTTCCTTCGTTTTTCAGAAGCGTTACTTGTTATTCTATTGATTGCATGGATTTCAACTAAAATTAAAAATATCCATCCATTTGCATTAAAAATAGGTCAAAACACACTATCTATTTACATCATTCACTCTATAATTTTATATGGTTGTATGAGTGGCTATGGAATAGATACTCTTTCAACTTACATTAATAAACATCCTGAATGGATGTATCTCAAATCACCAATTTATACAGTGTCATTTGCCATTTTTTTCTTGAGTTTGTTTATTCTACAAATAGCTTTCTTTGAAAAGTTAAACAATCTTTTTTTTAGAATTACAAATTTAATTACGAGCTTTAAAAACATTACAGTTAAGCCAAATTTGCTTCAACAAGTTTTTGCTGCAATTATTTTGGAAATAATAGTATTTATTTGTTTTCGCTCATTTCTTTAATACAGACTTGTTCGAATGTGTAATTTGAATAAACACTTCTAAAACTTATCTAATATTCTTTTGGAGAATGAAAACTTAGTTTTTCCTTTTAACCTGAGATTTTTTTGAAGGCTTTGAATTTGACTTTCTTACTGGCTTCAATGGTGCAGTATACTTAATCTTTTTAGTGTAGTTTCTTACACCACACTCCTCTTCTACTGTTAAACTCACTTTGTATTTTCCTGGTTTTTTATAATAATAAACCAACTCTTTTTCATGTTTTAAGGTTCCATTTCCAAGATTCCAAGAAATTTTTGCGAGATGAGTGTAATTTGCTTTTAAACTTAATTTATACTTTCCTTTAGATGTTCGTTCTGCCTCAATCTCAAAATAATTTTTATTAAGTCCAAGCTGATTTAAATTAGAAAGCACATAGGATGAAGCCTCTTTCTGAATAATTTTAGCTGTCTTTACATCGGTAGTTGAAGTGTTCGAGCCTTCTATTGATTCTCTAAAAATAGCAACGTAAAAAGTACAAGCAGCAAGATAAGACCCACTTTTATTTGGGTGTTCACCATCGTCTGCGTACAAATTTATTTCTGGATACTTTGCTCGTATATTTTTCCAAACAACACCTACAGGAACAATTGGCACATCGTAACAAGTACCTAAATAGCAGTATCCTTCGATAATATTCGATGCCATTTTATCGTAAGTATTATTGTCTTGTAATTCAGAATAACCATTCTTATAACCCCAAGTAAGGTAGAAAAGAATATTAGTGCATGCATTATTTTCTTTAACTGAATCAATTATACGATTTAAATAAGGTAAGGTTTCTTTATCAATTTTATCATATCCTAAAGATAACTCTCTAGAAAATCCTTGCAAAACTACATAATCCCATTTTCTGCTTCGTATTGCTTCATACATATCATCTCTTGTAGTATGAACGTTAAAACTAGCACCTGACCTTGTGTTCATTTCAACATAAATTGGTTTCTCTCTTTCCCTACATAATTTCTCGAAAATCTTAGGCATTACATTCATATGCGTGTATGAATTTCCAATAAATAAAATGCTAAGTGAATCAGATGATGCCGCTTTTACAGTAAATGCACTACAAAATATAAATGAAAAAAAAACAATTATTTTTACCATCTCATAAAAGTTTTTGAAACAAAACAATAATTAGACCACGAACTATTTAGAAAGAAGAGCTTGTAGCTCAGAGAAACGGTTTGAATCAATTTTTATTTTAGGGCGACTGAAATTCATATCTTCAATAGAGTCAATAGGTATCAAATGAATATGTGCATGAGGCACTTCTAAACCCACAACTGTCATTCCAACTTTCGTACAAATTAAATTATTCTTTATTTGTTTTGAAACTTTTTTGGCAAACAAAATTAAATCTGATAAATCATTGTCATCCATATCGAAGATGTAATCAATTTCATGTTTGGGAATAACTAATGTATGACCTTCCTTTAGCGGATTAACATCTAAAAAAGCTATATGCTTTTCATCCTCTGCTATAATAAAACTTGGAATTTCTCTTTCAATTATTCTTTTAAAAACACTCTTCATTATCTTGTAATCTCTAAGATTTCAAAGTTCATAGTACCAGCTGGAGTTTGAATTTCAGCAATGTCGTTTACTTTTTTACCAAGTAAGCCTTTTCCTATTGGAGAATCAATTGAAATCTTTTTAAGTTTAATGTCAGCTTCATTTTCCGCAACAAGGGTATACTCAACTTCCATTCCATTTGATTGATTTTTAATCTTCACTTTTGAAAGAATATACACTTTTGAATTATCCATATGTGTTTCATCAATCAATCTTGCATTTGCAACAATAGCTTCCATTTTAGAGATTTTCATTTCTAAAATACCTTGTGCTTCTTTTGCTGCATCGTATTCTGCATTCTCAGATAAATCACCTTTATCTCTTGCCTCTGCAATTTGTTCAGAAATCGAAGGACGTTGTACTGTTTTCAAGTGATACAACTCGTCTTTCAATTTTTGCAGTCCTTCTGCTGTATAATAATTTATTTGTGACATAACAACGATTTTTTTAAACAAAAACAAGAGAGCCCAATTTGAGCTCTCTTGACTTGTACAAATGTAATAAAATTATTTTAAACTAATCGTTGCTCCAATTGTGTGAATTATTCCAAAAACACCAGCAAAACGAGCGCAATATTCTAAACCAATAGCGCTTTTATTTTTACCAGCAAGTGCATCTATTGAAAACCCAGCAGTTGGACCCAACAATGCATTTGAGCGATTTTCTACATTCAAGATATTCTTCTCATAAACGTAACCAGCTCTAACATTGAAAGCCAACTTCGGAGTCACCATTCCATAATCTAAACCAATTCTATATTGGTCATTCATGAATGAATTTGCAGTAAAACCTAAAGCAAGATTTAATCTACTTACTTCGTTAAATATGAAATCATAAGAACCACCTATTGAAAGTAAAGATGGCATTTCAAAAGTTGCAGAACGTTCTTCTAAAGATGATATGAATCCAGTTGAAACATAGGTTACTTGTTGTGCAAGACCATCACCTTTATACTTCATAACAGGTCCAACATTTTTCAAAGCTATACCAAATTTAATTTGATCATTTTCTCCTGTTACATATCGAATACCCGCATCAATTGCTATTCCTGATGCTTTCATGTTAGAGATATTTTCGGAAATTACTTTAAAGTTGACACCTCCATAAATACTAGATGAAAACTCACGTGCATAACCTAAATTAAAAACGTTTGCTCTAGGAGAAAAGAAACCAATATTTCCTTCCGGATTTTCAACAGTTGTAATTGGAATATCTCCAAAATTCATTGACTGAATACTAATAGCAATTACGTCAGATTCGGAAATTCGCTGAGCAATTCCTGCACCATTTAATTGAATTCCAGCATTTCCCATCCAATTCGAATAATTGAATTTGATTTGAGTTTTGTCTGTAAAAGCAAGACCTGCGATGTTAGTAAAGGTAGCCTCTAAGCCATTTGAATTAGCAATTGTTGCATCGGCTAAAGCACTGCTTCTTGCCCAAGGATTTACTAACAAATGTGAAGCACCAGCAGAACCAACTCTATCTTCATTTCCAGCAGCAACATATAATGTTGATACTAAAGAAAGACCTATTGTTATTTTTTGAACTAAACTTTTCATACTATCTAATCAATTATATTAAATACCTTGTAAATCTACTTGTCTCATTCCACCAAAGAACTTAAGAACTTTTTCTCCAACCTCAGGAACTTCAATATGAATTAGATAAATACCACTAGCAATTGGAATTGCCTTCGAATTTGTCAAATCCCAATCTAGAGAAGTTACAGGACTATCTTTCAGAAATGTTCTAACCAATTTACCATTTGTTGTGTAAATTTTAACAGTACATTTTTCAGGTAAGTTAGTGATTTTAACTTTTGTTTCTAATCTTGATCGCTCATATTCTGAGAAAGCATAGTAAGGATTTGGAACAACGTTTATCATTTCTAAAGCTTCTTTTAATTGATCTTTAGAACCAACAACAGTAGCAATTTCGTCCATACTCCAAGAGTACATTGGTTTACCGTTATTTTCACCTGAACCTACAAAGTTTTTATATTCTTTATTGATTCTTAATTTTACTGTCACTTCAGTTGGTAAACCGTTAATTGGGTCAATATCATAACCTTCAGTAGCTATTGGGTATGAAATCCAAGACAAACTTCCGTACAATTCTCTTTTCGCTTGTGAATCATTTGTTTCTACTTGAGTCCATTTTTGGAACAAGAAGTTTGTTGAATTTGTTTCTGCTTCACTTGGTATATAAGCAGGGAAATCAAAACCTGAGACATAACCATTAATTGTTGCTTGTTTGTAACTGAAGATATAAACTGGGTGCATACCTCCCATTAAAGGAGTTCCAACATTACTTACTAATCTATCAGTTGGATTCCAAATCATATCAGCTCCATTTTCACCTCCTAAGAAAGAGTTTTCACCAAAAGCCATGTACAAACGAGCACCAGATTCTAAATCAACAGCATAACCTGGGAACCAACCCATACCAGTTCCAGTTCCATCAGGATTTCCGTTTTTGTCAACACTTTGGCTTTTTCTCATTCCTCCCGGTTCAGCATTACCAACATTTAAGTTAGTGTTTCTTCCTAGTTCAATTACTGGACAACGTGTCCATAAACTTTTATCACTAGTCATAACAATGTCAACACTAGGCAAGAAGCTTATTGATGCATTCGTTTTACCTGATCCTGGACCACTTGGAAATTTGTAATATGCTAATGGCATATAATCAGCTTGGTATCCAACTAATTTGTGTGGTGCGATTGTTCCGCTTAATAAAGACTCAAAATCTTGATCTGGATCAAAACCAACTTCATCTTTATAGTTGCAAGGGTTTAAATAGGTTGGACCATCAGGTAAACACTCATAACCAGTTTCTCCTTCTCCTGTTACAGGAGTATAGTCACCAGAGCGAATCCAGTTAGTTGGGAAAAAGGCATCATTATCAGTTACACCAGTCAACCATCTTTTGGATGAATCAGCAAATTCAATTGATGAACCAGAAATCATATCTGTTGATTTAGCAGCAAGATTACCTGAACCTGAAGGGAAAAAATAAGAATTTTGATATATCTGAACAGATATTCCCCACTCAGGGATAATTTGCTCATTATCATTTGCTATTGTTCTTTCAGATCTAACAGAGTCTAAAATATTCCCCCCTTTTTGATCATATCTATATACTGTCCAACTAGCAGTATCTGCTGCATTTCCTGAACTACCAGAAGTGAAATCTCTAAATTTACACTCAAAATAACCGTTCGCTAAATTCAAGGGATCTACAACTTTAATATTGATTGGACCTTTACCATAATCATACGTTGGGTTTTCAACAAAACCATCAGTTAATACAGAGTTTAAAGTTGAAGCTGTAAATTCTAAGGCTCTATTACCATTTCCATATCCGTCTAATCTAGTAATTAATGGAGATGAACCATATTCAATTAATTGGTTTGTTCCGCCTGCTTCAGGCATTGGGTTGTGAGGTACAGCAGAAACAGCGCTAATTGCAGTTCCATCAAAATTTAGACGAGAAGAAATGTATGGGATTTTTTGACCATCTAGGAATAATGCGTCGTTTGGATCATACTTTTTAAAGTTATTGTAAGCATAGGCTACAGCAACATAATAATATGTTTTGTGATTTACAAGCGTTCTTGTTCCCAAAGCAAATGCATCCTCAGTGATTCTGTATGAATGATTAATTCCTTCGTTAGCTCCATCCACTTTTTCAACAGGAACTGAAAAACCTAATGCTTCATCAAACTCAAAGTTGATTACTCTACTAATACCATTTTTAATATCCGATTGGGCAACTAATCTAGCTTTTGTAACATCAGAAATATCTGCAACTGATACGTCATCACCTTTTAATTGATAAATTTGATAACCTTCAAATCTATAAAAGCGATCTACAGTAGGATCGATGATATTTATTTCGTCTTCTTCTAAATACTTTTCTTGGAAATTATTGGATGAAGATGGATTTTCTAATAATAAAATCAACTCATTTTCCAATTCTTGTATTGTTAATTTCGGTGCATCAGGAGGAGAAAGGATTTTAAAACAAGCATCAAACAAGGCTTGTGCCTTCGTATCTGCCCTTTTCATTGCATTTACTGATGCAAATAAATCTCCATCTGTACTTCTACCATAAACGATACCAACTGTAATGTTGTTAATTGCACCTGGACGCAAAGTAAATGGGCCTGCTGATTGAACAAAACGTCTATCACCTACTGGGTTATTGTTTGTTGATTCATCCCATCCATTAGGAAAGCCTGCAGACATGTCCTGACCACCAGTTGACCAATGTAGTGGATCTGATTGCCCTGGGAACATGTAATCAGAGAGAACATCAGTTGCTCCATTAGATCCTTCATAACCTAATCCACCAAATACCATTTCAGAACCATTAGCCCATTGACCTTCCATAAAATTGTAATATTCCGCTGCTGGACCTGGATCATTATATGGATACGCTGAAGTTGAAGTAAAGTAGGTAAATCGACGCATACCAAAACGTTCATTATCAATAATACCATCGGAGTAACCAATACCAATTCCTTTATAGATAATTCCATTATTGGCAATTGCATCAATTACAGTTGGAACAATATCTGTTTGGGTAGCCTCATCAAAATAAGGACCTGGGTTATCAATTCCATCAGCATCTTGATATGGACCTTCAAAGAAGTCAACACCAATAGCTGGAGGATTTTCTCCATAACCTAAACGACCACCATCACTTTCGTCATTCAAATCTCCATTAAACATATAACCTAATCCTCTTGATACATCACATCCTGTGTAATCATCAGCATAATTTCCAACGTCAGCATCTAAAAACTGAGCAAAATAAGTATTGTATAAAGTTTGTGTTCCTCTGTTAATCAACTCATAATTGTAAAAGGTCATTCTGTTAACTTCGTCATTAGTTGCAAAAGCAAAAGCCTGAGCTCTGATTTCCATTCCAATTGGGTCACCACTTGTTTCAGTGTGTATATTCCCTTTGTCATTAAACACCCACCAATGTGTTTCATCACCATATAATGATACTCGTCTATCAACACCACATTGGATATCATCTCTATCTAAAATATCATCATACCATGGGTGGTCACCATTATCTGGATTATAGTTTCCATCTCCATCTCTATCATAAAAAGGAGCAAGAAAATAATCTTGACCACGGGAAACATCACCATGAGCTGGCCAACCATAAATTCTATTTAACTCATCATTTGTTGGTTGAACGACATTATCACAACCATCTGTTGTAATTCCTGCATTACACTCCCACCAAACGTTGAAACGAATAACTTCAGCTTTTCTGATTGTAAAAAACTTATCATAAGCGATACACTGATCTGGATCAATATTTGCTTCACCAAAATCTCTTGTTGCACCAGCACCAACTGGACCTCCAAGATTGATATTTCCTGTTCCCGGAGTAGCAGTTAATGGACCAGGCCAAAAATCATTTCCTTGACGGAATCTTAATGCTGCAAGTTTCAATTGCCCGTTTATATCAGTACCACCCATCCACAAAGCACCCGCAAATATTGCATATGTATTACTTCCTTTTGGAACTTCGTAAAAAGCAACACCAGCTGCTCTGTTCTGAAACATACTTCCACCTTGTTCAATTAATGCTCTAACATCGTTGAACTCCATAATTAATTTTGCTGTTGCGGGGCTACAATTTGCACCTTTTGGTTTTGGTTTTTCTTTACCTGATTTATCATTTGGACCATAATATCCAAAAGCATTTGAACAGAAAAAACCTACTCCAAGAACTACCGCTATTATTTGACTTTTCATATTGCTATGTTTTTCTTTTTATTAGAAATCTAATTTTATACCTAATCTAATAGTTCGTGGAGAACTAATATTGAAAGGATTTTGAATTTTCATTGAGTAATAATCTCTAAAGGATTGTTCATCTATTTGGTTTTGAATAGAAGATTGTGTCGAAGCTGCTTGTAAATAACCATCATCATCCCAGTTTCCTGTTGCTCTATATACATTCAACACGTTGAATTGATTGAATAAATTAGTTGCTCTGATATAAATATTCAATAAAGCCATTTTCTTTTTGTCGTCTTTTTTCTTGAATTCTAGGTTAATCGTTTTATCTAACTGCAAATCTAATCTGTAAGACCAAGGTAATCTTGAACCATTTAAAGTTCCATTTAAACCTGCATTTAAGTTTCCAATTCCTTCGTCTGTAATAAATGTTTGAGAAGAATAAGGAGAACCAGAATAAACATTAGAGAAAAGATTTAAACCTACGTTCTCTAATAATTTAGTTTTTCCTATCATTGGACCATTATAATCTTCACCTTCCCCATATCTGTAATCAAAAGTGAATGCGAAAGCATGTCTTTGATCGTATGAATAAGGGAAAATATTTCTTAAATTAGGTAAACCTGCGTTAACCAATGATTGTGCTGAAGTCGCATCAGAACCCGTTCCGTCTGCGAATTGTAGTGTGTAATTTGCTGTCATTCTAATGTTTCCAGTTTGTCTTAAATCGTATGCAATTGTCATTCCTTTTACTGTACCAAAGTCACGATTACCGTAAGTTCTATATGTTGCTGGATAAGCTTCAAATACATTAATTAACTGTACGTTGTTTCTTTGTTCTCTATAGAACGCAGAAATCTTTACAGAGGAGGTGCGAGATAAAACTTGTTGGAATCCTAATTCATAATCAACAGTAGTTTCTGGTTTTAAATTAGAGTTATCAATAATTGCACTTCTTGATTGAATGAACTGATAATCAAATGGATCAAATCTAAATCCAGAAGTTGGACGTTTAGTTAAGATATCGTAATGTGCAAAGAAGGATGCTTCATCTGAAATTGGAAAAGAGAAGGCGATTCGAGGCATTACATTTATTTGAGCTTTGTAGTCCTCAAAAGCAGATGCGTTAGGTGTTTCTAATGAAGGGTCTAATAACCAAGGTGCAATTCCTGCTGCTCCTCTAACAACTTTAGGGTCTTCAATTGGTGTTCCAACTGAATTGTACCAACTTTGACCAGTTCTAAAACCATTAATAGCAGATGGATTATTAACATCATTTACATAAACAATATAATCATCTCCAACACTTTCTGGAATTTCTACCCATGAATACTGACTTGGATCTGATTCTTTCAATGCTCTAGCTTCTTTCGCAGTTCTAGCATTGTAAAACAAATATGGGTCTTTTAAAACTGGCTGATTTGCATCAAAAACGTCAACACGAACACCAACGTTGAATACGATATCATTGAATGCAAATTTATCCATAACATATCCTGCCATATAAATTGGTTGGAACGCACCAACAAATCTTTTGTAGTTTCCGTTTTCATCAAATTCATTAAAATATTTATTAATGTCAGTAACACCTTTTACCTTTTTTCCTGTATGGTCAAATCCCCAGTAAGACACAAATGAGTTACCACCATTTAATAATTCGTCTGGTGAAAACATGTCAAATTGAAATAATGAAGGATCATAATTGTCAATATCAATAAAATCACTTCCAGCTACATCTAAGTTTAACTTATTTCTTAAATTAAAATCAAAAAATGATTGATTATCGTTATTTAATTGACCTCCGTACTCTCCTGTTCCTGAAGTATTCGCATAACCTGTGTTCAAGCGATCATACGTAATTGTTTTGAACGAACCTGAATCTGAAATTACTCCACTATTCAAATCAAGTTCGGTAATGTGGAAATTCGCTAATTGTCTTGCAATTGTCCAAATCCCTAAAGGGCCATTAGTTTCTCCTCCAGTTGAAGTTCCAGAAGTCCAACCTCTATCAACACGTTGTTCATACTCAAAACCTAATGAAATACTGTGATCTCCTAAAACAACTGAACCTGCACCTGTTACACGAAATTGGTCATTTTCTGTTTTTCCGAAGAAATTATATGGAGTTCCAATATTACTCCAAATTCCATAAACTGAGCTTGGTGCATCGCCATTTCTTAATGCATTACCTTGTTGAATTTGAAACAAATTTTCATAGCGACCTTCAGGTGAATCTTGATAAATATCATAATATTGAGTGGTAATTGCTGCTAAAGCTGCGTTAGTTTCAGACGGAGTAAAAGCAACTTCTAAATCTCTAAAACCATTATGCACATAAGTTTGAGTTGCAGGATCGAACTCATAAGAAGGACGTCTTGAAATTTCAAACTTACCAACATGACCATAATTAAAAATATTGTATTGATGTTTTGGATCGTACGAATCATTAGTTGATTTAGTATAATCGACCATGATGTTGTATAATGCTGACTTTATTTTAGAACTACTACCTTCTTTCTCGTTATTGAAACGTTGCGTTAAACGTCCAAAAACTCTAAAATCTAAACCTTTTGAAATCCCAAAATTTTGGAAATTCAATAATGAACCAGCGTAACTATAATTATTACCTGATCTGTAATTCATTGAACCACCAAACTGTAAGTTTACAGATGGACCAGTATTTACATCAATTTTTGCTTGAGCAGAAAAATCGGTATTTCTAGTGTTCATTCTCCATGCAACTTTCTCGAAATCTGATTCTCTTAAAAACAAAGCGTTGTGAAAAGTACCAAAACCCGTTGATGTTGGTCTTAATGGATTAGCGATTAATTCATCGCGAACTTCTTTCTTAATTCTGTAACCTCCACCTGCTAATGGACGATTATCTAATTCATCTGTGAAATTGGCAGAAATTAGAAAGCCTAATTTTGGTTTTGTTTTTTTACCAGTTGAATCTTTTTGCATCAACAAAGGTCCAGACAACAATCCTTCAAAAAGGTTATAACCATATTTGTCTAATCCAAAAACTTTACCATCATATCCATCTGGGTCAGCTCCTTTAAAATAAATTCCTGATGAAACTGCTTCAATACTTCCAAAATAAGTTGCTGATGGACCTCTTGTAGTAATTGAAATGATACCACCTGTAACGTCACCATAATTTGCAGGAACTCCACCGGTTATTACAGAAACTTCTTCTAATGCTGATTTTGGCAAACTAGAAGAACCACGAACTTTAATACCATCTATATAATAATATGTTCCATCTGATCGTGAACCACGAACAGAGATTGCACCTGAACCTTCATTCGTATTAACCCCACCAACAGTAGAAGCAACACCTGCAGCTGAACGTACTGGAAGTCGAGATATATCTTCACGTGTTACAGTTGCACCTGACGCACCACCATCTTTATCAATCAATGGAATGCGATATGCAACAATTTTGATTTCTTCTAACTCTTTTATATCTTTAGGTTTTGATAAAGTCAAATCATCTAAAAAAGTTATTTTATCTGGAGAAATGTTTACGCCAGTTACAACTGAAGATTGATAACCGTCAGCATTTCTAACTTCAACATCATAAGTTCCTGGTTGTACACCATTTATCTGGAATTTTCCATCAAAATCAGTGTTTGCCCCACCTTTAATGTTACCATTCTGGATTAGTAAAACTTTACTCAATGGCAAAACTTGACCATTAGCTTCGTCTTTAACTGTTCCTTTTACAGTTCCCAAACCTGACTGAGAAAAGAGATAAGTGCTTGACATCAATACACTTATTAATAATATTTTAATCTTACCCACCATAATTATGCGTATAAAATGTTATAGTTTTTGCAATTTTAAGCTTGTAAATATAGAAAAAATCAAGTTGCAACGCTTCATGTTAAAAAAATTTAAATTGAATTTATTTTAACATCTTTGCCTGTAACATTTGATTTTAAAAATAATTAGCTGATTATTAGATGCAAGAAATAAAAGATTACATAAATCTAGAGGAAAATAACTTTTTATCTCTTTTCGTTGAGCCTAAAATCAATATTAATTCTACTTATCTAACAGATAAAGAGGAGTTATACTTGAAAAATTTAACGAATGAAAATAGAAAACAAGAATTTCTTCAACTAAGAGAGATAAAAAACAAAACGATTGGGAAAATTGAAATACAGTATAAAAACGATGGTAAACCATTCTTAACTGATTCCGGTGATTACATTTCTATTAGTCATTCTCAAAATTTTATTGGTTTTCTTAAAGCTCCATTCAATGTTGGTTTAGATATTGAAGAAATCAATGAACGTGTTATAAAAGTTAAACAACGTTTTTTAAATGCTAATGAACAATTACTTTTTGGACCTAGTCTTTTAAATCTAACAATCGCTTGGACTTTGAAAGAAGCATTGTTTAAACTAAATGAAAGAAAAGGTATAGATTTTAGAAAAGAACTCTTGATTGAAGAAAAAACAGATTTTGGTTTTTTAGGTAAGATGCTTGATAAGGATGGTTGGCGATTAGTGAAATTAAAAACGCTTCAAAAAGAAAACTTAATTATAAGTTATAACTTTGAAGCATCAATCTTACTATGAGTTCTATTTTATCATTATTGCAATCTTCTTCCAAAGCTATCGCTGTTTTAGTTGACCCCGAAAAATTTGTAAAAGGTGATAATTTTACTTTTTTGCAAAAACTTAAAATTGCACAACCTGATTTTCTATTTATTGGAGGAAGTACTGTTACAAGAAAAGATTTTGATGCTTGTATTGAAGTTCTAAAATCCAATTGTGAAATCCCTTTAGTTATTTTTCCTGGAGCTTCTCACCAAATTCACGAAAAAGCTGATGCGCTACTTTTTTTATCACTAATTTCAGGAAGGAATCCTGATTATTTAATTGGTCATCACATTCAAGCAGCTGATGAATTGGAAAATATGGATATTGAAATTATTCCAACTTCTTATTTATTAATTGATGGAGGCAAAAAAACCTCAGTTGAATACGTTTCACAAACAACTCCTATTCCAAATGATCAAGCAGATATTGCTAGAAAAATTGCATTAGCAGGAAAATTACAAGGCAAGAAAATTACTTATCTAGATTGTGGAAGTGGAGCGCATCAAACTGTTTCTACAAAAATGATTCAACAAGTTAAGTCTATTGGTCTTCCATTAATTATTGGTGGAGGTATTAGGTCAATTGAAAAAATTCAAGAATTACATTCAGCTGGAGCAAATGTGGTAGTTATTGGAAACAAGATTGAAGAAGATGTTGATTTTTTACTTGATATTTCCAATCTTCAAAAAGAGAAGAATGGAGCAAATTAAAAAAATTGCTGGTTTATGCTTTGCGCTTTCATTTATTTGTATGGCACTTTTATTTGTCAAATCTTCATTTGTAAGCGAATATAAAAGCCAACTAAAAACAGCATTTCTAATTTTTGGGGCGTTAGCAATGGTTTTAAATTTGATAAGCTATAATTATTCGAATAAAGGAAATACACTATTCAACTTTCTTTTCTGGGTTGGTGCCATCTTAATTTTCTTTGGAATAATCTTTAAAATGTTCCATTATCCTTTCCAACCACTTTTAATATTAAGCGGTATATTTTTAAGTGCTTCGTCATTTATCATTTCTAAATTTTATAACGAACAAAAAAAAGATGATTCAGATTTAGTGGATCAACTTTAAAACGTTGCTTTCAAACTTAAATCTAAACTTTTCACAGAATGCGTCAAAGCGCCGACTGAAATGAATTGCACTCCTGTTTCTGCATAAGAACGAATCGTATCAATTGTAATTCCTCCAGATGCTTCAGTTTCGTATTGAGCAGGAATTAATTTCAAAGCTTCTTTCAAAAGTTCAGGAGAGAAATTATCTAACATTATTCTATCAACGCCACCAACTTCTAGAACTTCCTTAAGTTCATCCATATTTCGGACTTCAATTTCGATGCGTAAACATTTATTGTTAGTAGCCAAATATTCCTTCGTCTTTTGAATTGCTGGTTTAATTCCTCCTGCGTAATCAACGTGATTATCTTTCAACATAATCATATCGTATAAAGCGAAACGGTGATTTTCTCCACCACCAATTTTTACTGCCATTTTCTCCAAATAACGAATTCCTGGTGTTGTTTTTCGAGTGTCCAAGAGCTTCGTTGAGCAACCTTCTATTACCTTTAAAATATTTGCTGTCTGAGTTGCGATTCCACTCATTCGTTGCATAATGTTCAACACAAGTCTTTCCGTCGATAAAATAGATTGTGATAATCCATGAACAGTAAATGCAATTTCGCCTTTTTGAATTGTGTCTCCATCTTTTTTGAAAAATTGAATTTCCAAAGTTGGATCATACAATTCATAGATGCGTTTTACAACTTCTACACCAGCAAGAATTCCGTCTTCTTTAACTAATAACTTTGCCGTACCTTTTGCGTGTTTTGGGACACAAGCTAATGTGGAATGATCTCCTTCACCAATATCTTCAAGAAGCGCGTTTTTAATTATTTCATCTAACATAAAACAAAGTTAAAATTATAAGACTAATTGCTAAATTTTTGTTTTTAATTTTATGCCATGTCAACAACTGAACACGATTTAAAAGTTCAAATTTCACTTTTACCAGATGCGCCTGGTGTTTACCAATATTTTGATAAAACTGGAAAAATCATTTACGTTGGAAAAGCGAAAAGTCTAAAAAAAAGAGTCAGTTCTTATTTCAATAAAAATCAAGACAATAACAAAACAAGAATTCTTGTAAGTCATATTCATCAACTAAAATTTATTGTTGTTGAATCAGAATTAGATGCTTTGCTTTTAGAAAATAATTTAATTAAAACCTATCAACCGAAATATAATATTGCACTAAAAGATGACAAAACTTATCCTTGGATTGTAATCAAAAAAGAGCCTTTTCCTCGCATTTTTCAAACACGCCAAAAACGAAATGATGGTTCTAAATATTTCGGACCATATCCAAACGTAAAAGTGATGCAATCTTTATTGGGTTTGATAAAAGAAATGTATCCTTTGCGAACTTGCCCATTGGATTTACAACAAAACAAAATAGAAGAAGGAAAATTTAAAACGTGTTTGGAATTTCATATCGGAAGATGTTTAGGTCCTTGTGTTGGAAATCAAACCAAAGCAAGCTATGACAAAATGGTGGAGGAAATTGAATTATTATTGAAAGGAAAAACCTACTATTTAATTCAATTATTAAAATCAAAAATGGTGGATTTTTCAGAAAAGTATCAGTTTGAAAAAGCGCAAGAAATGAAGGTTTTAATTGAACAAATTGAAAAATACCGTTCTAAAAGTTCAGTTGTTTCTTCAACGATTTCAGACGTAGATGTTTTTACAATCGAAGAATCTGAAAATCGATTTTTCTTTAATTTCTTAATGATACAAGAAGGTGCAATTATTCATGCTTACACTTCTGAAGTTACTAAAAAATTAGATGAAGAATTAGAAACAATTATTTCCTATGTTTTACCTGAAATTCGCCAGCGTTTTGAGAGCACTTCGAAAGAGGTAATTGTTCAAAGTCCGTTGGATTTTAGTTTACCAAACATTAATTTTTCTGTTCCTCAGATTGGAGAGAAGAAAAAACTCATTGAACTTTCATTGCGAAATGTTAATTACTACCGTTTAGACAAACTTAAGAAAGAAAATTTAAACCTAACAGAACGCGATCCAAATCGGGTTTTAAAACAAGTTCAAACCGACTTTAAATTGAATAAATTACCTATTCACATGGAATGTTTCGATAATTCAAATTTTCAAGGAACAAATGCAGTTTCAGCTTGTGTTGTTTTTAAAAATGGTAAACCTGCGAAAAACGATTATCGCAATTTTAATGTAAAAACAGTTGTAGGTCCCGATGACTTTGCAACTATGCGTGAAGTTGTTTATCGAAGATATAAACGCATGTTGGACGAAAACCAAAGTCTGCCTCAATTAATTATTATTGATGGTGGTAAAGGACAATTAGGCGCTGCAATGGAAGCGATTTCGGAACTTTCGCTTCGTGGTAAAGTTGTGGTTGTTGGGATTGCGAAAAGACTAGAAGAAATTTTTTATCCTGGTGACCAATATCCTATATATATTGACAAACGGTCAGAAAGCTTGAAATTAATTCAATTTATGCGAAACGAAGCGCATCGATTTGGAATTACGCATCACCGCAATAAAAGAAGTAAAAATTCAATTCAATCCGAGTTGCTAAATATTATAGGAATTGGTGAGAAAACGATGCAAGAACTTTTCAAAGAGTTCAAAACAATTAAAGCAATGAAAGAAACGTCTTTGGAACAACTAGAAAAAAAAATAGGACGATCAAAAGCGACCATCCTATTTAATTTCTTTGCAGAAAATTAGTCTTCTATTTCACTACAAATTGCATTGTTTTTGACGAAGAAGCTGTACCAATTGTCAAGAAGTACATCCCAACAGATAAGGTGTTTGTATCAAACATTACCAAGTTAGAACCTTCATTCGCTTTAAATGAATGTTGTTGTGTAATTTTTCCACTTAAATCAGAAATAACAAATTTCATATCTTCTTTTTTATCTAAATTGAATCTTAGGTTCAATTCATTTTCTGTTGGATTGGGGAATAACTCTAACGAATTAAAAGTAGTCAATTCATCAACTCCGATAACTAAATTATCAGAAGGAGAACCTTCGTATAAATTAATATCATCTAGGTAGAAATTATTTCCTCCTTCGCCTTCAAAACGGAATTTCATTCTAA
>Ga0247831_1004106_pt1 | contig 19938 bp, 22 predicted proteins | sample LaCruzMarch2015__9_FD_192406 | JGI IMG/M metagenome (GOLD analysis project Ga0247831, IMG submission 192406) | Freshwater microbial communities from meromictic Lake La Cruz, Castile-La Mancha, Spain - LaCruzMarch2015_1m | ecosystem: Environmental > Aquatic > Freshwater > Lake | place: Spain... | reverse complement strand
CCCTCCGGTGCGGCTCCAGAAGCACGGTGGCATCTTCTCGGCCGTGAATCCGGCCGACTGGATCCGCCACTGGCGCTACCCCAATCACCTGATGCTGGCGGTGCCCTGGCCCGTCTTCTTCGGGTTGATCGCAGCGGGGTTTCTGCTGCTCAACCTGCTGTTCAGCCTTCTGTACTGGATCGATCCCCATGGCATCGCCGGGGTGGCTGGAGCCACCACCAGCTTTGCTGAAGCCTTCTTCTTCAGCGTGCAGACCCTGGGCTCGATCGGCTACGGAGCCCTTCATCCGGCCAGCCTGTTCACGAATCTGATCGTGACCGTCGAGTCGCTGCTGGGGTTGATCGTGATCGCCCTGATGACAGGGATGGCCTTCAGTCGCTTCTCCCGCTCAACAGCGCGGATCCTGTTCTCGGAGGCGGTCACGGTGCACGACTACGACGGGGTGCCCACCTTGATGTTCCGCGTGGCCAACGAACGCCGCAAGACGATTCTCGAGGCCAGGATCCAGGCCTATCTCGCCATCGATGAGCGCACCTCGGAGGGGCACCGGATGCGTCGCCTGCAACCGCTGACGTTGAGCCGCGAGCGTTCGCCGCTGTTTCTGCTCACCTGGACGGTGATGCATCCGATCGATCAGCACAGCCCCCTGCATGGACGCATCCCCCGGGAGCTGGCCGCCAGCGGTGCCGACATCGTGGTGTCGTTCAGCGGGATCGACGAAACCCTGGAGCGGCCGATCCATGCCCACCACAACTACCCCATCTCCCGGGTGTTGTTCGGTCAGGGCTTCGTGGACATGATGCAGGAGGAGGATGGCGAGGGCCAAAGTTTCGACATCGCCAATTTCAACCGGACCTATGTCTGCCCATCCGTTGAGCCGTCCTGACCAGCTGAAGCCAGCTTCCTGACGCTCAGCTCAGCTCCACCAGGGCTTCTCGCCGGTGCGGGGATCGCTCTCGCTCCAGGTGCTGAGCAGTACCCGTTCGCCCTCCACAGCCACATGGGCCAGGGCCAGGGGCAGCGGGGCGGGACCTCGGACCACGGCCCCCTCCGGGTCGTACTGGCTTCCGTGGCAGGGGCAGATGAACTTGTTTTCGCCGTTGTTCCAGGGGACCACGCAACCCAGATGGGTGCAGATGGCGTTGAGGCCGATGGCGCCGATGGCGCCCTCCCCTTCCACGATCAGATAGGTGAGATCGCCCTTGAGGCCCTGCACCAGGCTGCGGTCGCCTGCGCAATGGCTGGCCAGCCAGCCGCTGGCTGCGATCGGATTGCCGAGTTCGTCCAGGGCAAGGGCACCACCCGATGAGCCAGCCTCCCGGGGAGGGATGAAGTAGCGCACCACCGGGTAGAGGGCGCCGAGCGCCACCCCGGTGACGGCACCGAAGGTGAGCAGGTTCATGAACTGGCGACGTCCCAGGCTGGGGACCTCGTCACTGGACGGTAGTGCGGGAACGAGGGTCATGCCTTTGAGCCGCTAGATCAGCATATGACGAGATACGCATACTGTAGATCAATTCTTGCGTTGGCGTGGCTCAGCCCGCGGCGGCGGCTAGTGCTGCCTGAACCTCCGGCAGGTACACGGCATACATGCCGCGCAGCTCACCGACAGTCAGGTCGAACGGCTTGTCGTCGGGGTAGTTGTCTTTGATGAACGCCGGCCGACTCGCCTTGGTGCCGTGGCAGGCCAGGCAGCTCGGCTCCACGTTGATACGGCGGTAGTAGTTCAGGCCGGCGCCCTGTTCGGCCGTGGCCGGCTCCCAGAGCCCGTTGATCTCAGGGTGTCGGCTGAACAGATCGATCACCTGGCGCTCCTGAGCGTTGGCGAGGGCGTGGTCGGGGTTGCGGTACTTGCTGGCCACCTGGCGCACCTGCCAGCCGTTCTCCTTGCCGATGGCGATGGCCCGCATGCCTACGGGCTTGCACACCTCCTTCATCGTTTCGATGGTGGGCTCCTCGGTGCGGCCCTCGAGGGTGGAGGCCAGGGAGATGCGCAGCTGATCGAGCTGCTCCATCGCCACAACGGCCTTGGAGAGTGCTGCCGAATCGACCGGCGGCGAGGCCTCTGCTGCCAGGGCGGTACCCGTTCGGGCCGTCAACAGCCCAACGCCGACCAGCATCAGAAGCAGGGTGGAGAGGGCCAGCCGTGTCAGCCGCTGGAGAGGAGTGGTGAACGTCATCGGATCAGGTGCCAAGGGACGTTGGTGGTGCCGCTGAACTCAGCAGCTTCTGGACGATGGCGATGCCGGTGAAGGCCTGCCAGCCGAACAGCAGCAGCACTCCCCCGTTGATGGCCACGTGCAGGCCCCGGGCCCAGTCCTTGCCCTTCTGGAGGGAAGGTCCCAGGGAGGCCGTGACGATCACCAGCACGGCAACCGCCAGACCGACGAACAGATGGGGACCGAGGATCAGCTTGCCGTTCTTGAGGAAGGTGGCCGCCATCCCCCCGGCGGCGCCCAGCAGGGTGAGGCCCAGGATCACCTTGCCAAGTTGGGCATGACGCTGGCCGAAGTGCAGGGGAAGCATCGCCTTGCGTTCCTCCACACTCACTTTGCGGATCAAGCTGGCCTTGTAGCCGAGGTAGCCGGAGTAGAGCATCAGGCCAAGCAGCACCCACATCAGCAGGGGGTGAACGAAGTTCAGGGCGAAGGGCATGGGGCCTGGGCAAGGGAAGGGATCCGCGTAGGCGGTGTCGCCTCAAGTCTGGCCAGGAGTCCAATCGACGAATCAGTAGGGAACCTGGAGATAACAAAGGGCCCGGATCGTTCCGGACCCAGAGGGGAGCTCAGCGAGGCAACGGCTGGGTGGGGGTCAAAGTCCCACTAACCGATTGCCGGGGCGGTGAGTGCCACGGGGGTGCTGGAGCTGGTGGCCAGATCCAGCGGGAAGTTGTGGACGTTGCGCTCGTGCATGGCCTCAATGCCGAGGCCACCGCGGTTGAGCACATCGGCCCAGGTGTTGATCACCCGGCCCTGGTGATCCATCACCGAGTGGTTGAAGTTGAGGCCGTTGAGGTTGAAGGAGAAGCTGGCCACCGCCAGGGCCGCGAACCAGATCCCCACCACCGGCCAGGCGGCCAGCAGGAAGTGGAGGCTGCGGCTGTTGTTGAACGAGGCGTACTGGAAGATCAGCCGGCCGAAGTAGCCGTGGGCGGCCACGATGTTGTAGGTCTCCTCTTCCTGGCCGAACTTGTAGCCCTTGTTGAGCGATTCGGTTTCCGTGGATTCCCGCACCAGCGAACTGGTGACCAGGGAGCCGTGCATGGCGGCGAAAAGGGCGCCACCGAATACGCCCGCCACGCCGATCATGTGGAAGGGGTGCATCAGCACGTTGTGCTCCGCCTGCAGCACCAGCATGAAGTTGAAGGTACCGGAGATCCCCAGGGGCATGCCGTCGGAAAAAGAACCCTGACCGATTGAGTAGATCAGCAGCACGGCGGTGGCGGCAGCCACCGGGGCGGAATAGGCCACCGCGATCCAGGGGCGCATTCCCAGGCGGTAGCTCAGTTCCCATTCACGGCCCATCCAGCAGAAGATGCCGATCAGGAAATGGAAGATGATCAACTGGTAGGGACCGCCGTTGTAGAGCCATTCATCGAGGCTGGAGGCGGCCCAAATCGGGTAGAAGTGCAGGCCGATGGCGTTGGAGCTGGGCACCACCGCAGCGGTGATGATGTTGTTGCCGTAGAGCAGGCCGCCGGAAACGGGCTCGCGGATGCCGTCGATGTCGACGGGCGGTGCGCCGATGAAGGCGATCACGAAGCAGCAGGTGGCCACCAGCAGGGTGGGGATCATCAGCACGCCGAACCAGCCCACGTAGAGGCGGTTGTCGGTGCTGGTGACCCAGTCCTTGAAGGACTCCCAGGGGTTGCCCAAGGGGCGGAGGAGCTTGGTTGTCGTCATGGGGATGAATGAAGACGGGACTGGGGAGAGGAGCAGAGGCGGGGCTTGGCCCGCTGCAGCCAGCCTCCAGAAGACCTCCAACTTTTTTCCATTAATACAGTAGCGTTGAATGCACATACAGAGTACAAGACACTATGAGTATTCCTCCTCAAAGGGTTGATGCGGGTGCTCGCTCGGGTCCCAGCCGGTTCCGCCCACCCTTGGCGATGCCCGTGTTCGCTGCTGTTCTACTGGCCCTGACCCTGCTTGTTGCGCCAGTTCAGATCCAGGCAGCGACCCGTTCCCAGCACTGGGCCCTCACGGATTCCGCCGGCCATCTCTGGGGTCTGAACCTTTTTGAGCAGCCTGATCCCGCCTATCCAGCCGGATGGCGCCTCCGTCTGACTGCGCGCTCCCCCGGGCAGAGAGTGGATCACATGAGGCCGCTACTCCTGAGCGATGGCCTCGGCAGTGGCTGGATGCTGCCGAACCGTAGTGAGGAGTTGGTGCAATCGGGAGAGCCGCTGCTCCCTGAAACCTCAGCCCAGTTCGACCTCAACGCCCTGGAGCCAGGGACCAGTGAGGCGCTGCCGCTGCAGCTTGAGCTGCCGACTGACGACCGAACGGGTTCGGCCTTGGTTGTGCTGCCACCTGAACTGGGGCAGGCGCTCGATGCGCTGCCACCAAGCCGCCTGGGCCGCGGCAAGCTGGACCCATGACCCCCACCAGGCCGGCCCCCGACAGCGATCCGAGCCGCTGGGACCAGCGCTACCAAGAAGGCGCTGACGGCTGGGAACTCGGCCAGCCCGCTCCACCCCTGGCCCGCTTCCTGCGCGACCATCAACAGGCACCCCAGCCACCGGGCAAGGTGCTGGTGCCCGGCTGCGGACGCGGCCACGAGGCCGCCCTGCTCGAAGACCTGGGCTTCTGCGCCATTGGCCTCGATTTCAGTGGCGAGGCCTTGGCTGAGGCCCGCAGGCTCCAAGGCGAGGACCGGGCCACTCTCCAGTGGCTGCAGGCCGACCTGTTCGACCGGCAGGCCCTGGAGGCGGCGGGTCTCACTCCCGGCAGCCTCAGCGGGATCGTGGAGCACACCTGCTTCTGCGCCATCGATCCCGGCCTGCGGGAGGACTACCTCGCCACAGCCTGCCGACTGCTGGCTCCGGGCGGCTGGCTGCTGGGGCTGTTCTGGTGCCACCGCCAGCCAGGCGGCCCGCCCTGGGGCAGTGTCCCGCAAGTGGTGGAAGCCCAGCTGCACCAGGCCGGCCTGGTGCCGGAGATCTGGGAGCCGGCCACCGGTTCGGGGGACAAGCGCAACGACGAGTGGCTGGGCCTCTGGCGCCATGGGTCCTGGCCCAGATGACCCTGATCGCCGCCCACTGGCTTCCCCAACACCTCCCCCTCTGGATCTGGGGATTCACTGGTGGGTGGCCCGGGACCCACAGCAGCAGTCGGTTAGGCCAGACCTTACCCATCTCTCCCGTTCATGGGGTCTGCCGCCACCAGCGCCAGGCCTCCACGTTGATCAGCAGCCCGAAGACCGTGAGGGCCACCATCAGCACGATCTGGTCGAGGCGGGCATCGGGCACCAGGATGTCGGCGAACAGATGGGGAAAGTTGGTGACTGAATAGACGACGCTGAACCAGAAGTGGATCCGCCGCCAAGGTCGCCAGGGCGCCGCCGGACCCGCAGCAGTGGCGGCATAGGCGATCAGCGCGATCGCGATCAGCGGCAGCAGGAAGTAGCCGAGCATTGCCCCGAACAGCAGGGGCAGAGCCCCCTCCTGCACATGGCTGTGGATTTCTGGCGACTGGCCGTGGAACAGGGGCATCAGGCCCAGGTCCACGTGGAAGAGCATCGCCAGCAGCCAGGCGATCCAGAGGGTGATCAGCCGCAGGGGCTGGTTGATCGATGCGTTCATTGCCCTGGAGCTCGGTGGATTCAATGGGGAGAGCACGGCACAGAGCCCACCGGCAACGGGGCGCATTGTCGCGGACAGATCGAGCAGCATTCGCTGTCGCGCCGTTAGTGGAAGCGATCGTGCAGGCGATTCTCGCGGCTCTGCCAGAACGCGAACTCCGCGAGCACCAACCGGATTCCATTTCAGGATGCGGGCAGCGTCAGCGTGGCGGGGACCTGGTTGAAGCGTTCCCTGATCGGGTCAGCCAATGGTGGTGAGGTCGATGCGCTTGCCCACCGACTCTGGCAGGTTTCGGGAGATGGGGCAGAGCTTCATGCGCTCCTGTAAGTAGGCGATCGCGTCAGCATCGGCGAGGGCCCGTTCCTGTTCAGAGGCAGCCGCATCCAGGCGGATGCGGAAGTCCCCTTCCACGCTGGCCACGATCCAATCGCTGCTGGTGGTGACGATGAAGTCGGCCTCCACCTGCTGCAACGGGATGGCCTTCTCCCTGGCATTGACCACCAGGTGAAAGTGCTGGCAAAGCAACAGCGAGATCAGATAAAGGCGGAAGCCCGGCATCGTGAGGCTGAGCTGCTGCGCAGCCGGAACTGGAAGATGCGTTCACTCATGGTGGGCCGGCAGTGGAGTAGTTGAAGAGACCGGTCGTGGTGACCCCGATGGCGACGGCACGACCTGGCGGCTGGCCTCAAAGCCTGTGAGCAGGGCCGAACCGATCAGCAGGGCTGAGAACCCCTGGCGCAGCCGCCGTTCCGGCAGGTGAGGCGCCAGTCGCTGGCCGATGAACGCGCGAATGGCGCCACCGCCGATCAACAGCCAAATCAGCGGTAGGTGGGCTGCTGGCCAGTGGCCCAGGGCGGCAAAAGCCACCAGGGAGTTGAGGCTGATCAGCACCAGGCTCGTGCCGCTGGCCCAGCTGCATCGGCAGGCCAGCCAGCACGCCTTGGCCCGCCAGAGCAGCGGGCGAACCTGCTGATCTTCCGACGCCGCCGCAGGGCTGGGCCAGAGCACGCGGGCGGAGCATCAGCCAAGAGGCCACCAGAGCCGCTGCCGCGAAGATCCCCAGCAGCACCGGCTCCGGGATGAGACCGGCCTTCACCAGCGAGCCGCCGATCCAGCTGCCCACCAGGGCCGGGAGCCCCAGGAGCAGGGCCGGATTGATCGCGACCTGGCGGCGGCGTAGATAGGGCCCCAGGTTGCCGAGGGCGAGCAGGGTGACGACCAGCAGTGAGAGAGGCACGGCAGTCTTGGTGGACAGGTCTGCCCCACTCACCAGCAGGGGCAGCAGCAGGATCGAGCCACCGGCCCCCAGCACGGCCAGCAGGAAGCCGATCACGGCACCACCCGAGAGCAGCAGCGCCGTGGTTGCGGTGATCATTCGCCCTGTGATCCGATCGCCACCCGGTTCCAGGGCATCACGGCCAGCAGCCGGGCCATGCCGCAGAAGCCGCTGATGCCAGCAAAGGTGAGGCCGGCGCCCACAAACCCGCTCAGCCAGATCCAGCCCGGCGCCACGGCCTGGCTCAGGATCACCCCCAGCAGCACCAGGCTGCCGGCCGCAATCTGCACCTGGCGCATCAACGGCAGAGGGGCGCCCTTGAACGTGCGGACCTCATAGCCGGCCTGCTGCCAGGCAGGCACCCCCCCCTCCAGGTCGACGACCGGGTAGGGAAAGCCTTGCTGGAGCAGCTGCTTCAATGCCCTGGCGCTACGGTTGCCGCTCTGGCAGACCAACACCAGAGGTCCGTGGGGCAGATCGGCCTGGGTGATGCGTGAGAGCGGAACGTTGAGGCTGCCGGTGATGTGGCCCGTGGCGTATTCCATCGGTTCGCGCACGTCGATCACGGTGACATCACGGGCCGCCAGCTGGTCGGCCAGATCGTGGGCGCTGATGCGGGTGGAGGTCGTCATGGCGGTCATGAAGGTCAGAAGTAAAGTCGACGTTGGTGGTGGCAGTGTTCAGGCCTGGACGGCGCCGTCGAGCGGGTAGCCCTCGGCCGCCCAGCGACTGAGACCGCCTCGGAGATTGGCCACCTGCTGGCGGCCTGCCTTGAGCAGCTGCTGGGTGGCCAGGGCCGAACGGCTGCCCGAATGGCAGATCACCACCAGAGGGCGACCTGTGGGGATCTCGCTGGAGCGGCTCTCGAGCTCCGGCAGGGGGATCAGCAGACTGCCGTTGACGTGTCCGTCTGGACCCCTGAACTCTTCGGTGGAGCGCACGTCGAGCACGGTGAGGTCCCCCAGGTGAGCGGCCACCCAGGCCGGGGTGAGTTCAGGGAATCCGGCATAGCTGCGCGCCAGTGGCGCCCAGGCGGGAGCGGTGGCTGTGTCGCGGGGTTTGCCCGAACGCAGGTTGCCGGGAAGCGCCTCGGCGATCTTGTGGGGGTGGGGAAGCTTCATGTTCTCCATGTGACCCACGAAATCCCGTTCGGTGGCGCCGCCGCCAAGCCTTGCGTTGAACACCTTCTCTTCCGCCACGGACGTGACGGCACGGCCGGTGTAGTCGTGGGCTGGGTAGAGCAGACACGACTCCGGCAGCGTCAGCAACTGCTCCGTGATCGAGGTCCAGAGGGTGTGGGCATTGCCCTGCTGGAAGTCACAACGGCCGCAGCCCCGCACCAGCAGCGCATCGCCTGTGAAGGCCATCGACTGGTCATCAAGCACGAAGCTGATGCAACCGTTGGTGTGGCCGGGGGTGCTGCGCACCTCCAGGGAGCGGCCGCCGAAGGCGACATGCTCCCCATGGGCCAGGGGCAGGCTGACGTTCTCGGCGCGGACGACGGCGGCCAGGCCGATCTCAGAACCGGTGGCCTCGTGCATCAACCAGCTTCCGGTCACGTGGTCGGCGTGGGCGTGGGTGTCGATCGACGCCACCAGATCGATGCCCAGCTCGCGAATCAGAGAGAGATCGCGGCTGTGCTGCTCAAACACCGTATCGATGATCACCCCCTTGCCGCTGGGCACATCGGCCAGCAGGTAGGTGAAGGTGCCGGTGTCGCCATCGAAGAGCTGGCGGAACAGCAGCGGGCCTCCGCCGGCAGCGGCAGAGAGGGACAGGGCGGGAGCGGCAGCGACGGCCATGGGTGATCGATCACCAACTGCTATGAGCATAGCCGCATAATGGGCATCAAAGCAATATAAACCGAGGACGCAGCCCTCCCCCCCCTGCTGGCCGCCTGTCCTGCTCTGTCAGCAGCACAATCTGTCTGAGCAACCCACCGGGCTCAGAGGGGGGCTCAGCGAGCCCCGTTCGATCCAGCCAGGATCAGCGCAGCGAATGCAGGCCGATCGGGTTGCCCTCCGTGTCAATCACCACGGAGATGAAGCCGAAGTTGCCGATCGCCATCTTTGGCCGGCACACCGTGCCGCCAGCGGGCACCACGCGGCTTTCCTCCACCGCGCAATCGTCACAGTTGAAATAGACCAGCGTGCCGCCCTTGCCCGGCTCGCATCCCGCCATCTGCATCAGTGCTCCCCCAGAGCCCACCTGGCTGTCGTCCATCGGAAAGCACCAGTAGGCCATCTCCGGGTTGGAGAAGTCCTGGAATTCCACCTGGAACACGGCGGAATAAAATGCTTTGGCCCGCTCGATGTCGAGCACGTTCAACTCAAACCAGGTGACCGGGTTGGGTGCCATGGCCGGGGCGGCAGTGGGGCGATTCGCATTGTATCTTCGGCCGCTGATCAGTCTTGCCGGGCGGTGTTCTGGCCTACCTCCCAGCGCCCACCGGGCAGCAGGAGCGACTGGGCGGGAGCGGTCGGGCGGAAGAATGAAGCCGATGCCCGCACCCCCCGCTTCCCCATGAACATCGACGGCCGGCCCTGGCGCACGATCTGGCTGGAGGGGGACGGACGCTCGGTAGGGGTGATCGACCAGATCCTGCTGCCGCACCGCTTTGAAACCCGCTCGCTCACCACGCTCGATCAGGCGGCGGCGGCGATCGCCACGATGGTGGTGCGGGGGGCGCCGCTGATCGGCGTCACCGGCGCCTATGGCCTGATGCTCGCCCTGCAGCGCGATCCCAGCGACGCGGCGCTGGAGGCTGCCTTCGAGCAGCTCAACGCCACCCGGCCCACGGCGATCAACCTGCGCTGGGCGCTGGAGCGGGTGCGGGCGCGCGTGCTGACCCAGCCGGCCGAGCAGCGGGCCGAGTCCGCCCGGCTGGAAGCCGCTGCGATCGCCGAGGAAGACGTGCTGATGTGCGAGGCGATCGGGACGCACGGCCTGGAGCTGTTGCGTGCCATCGCTGCGGCCCGGCCGAGCGAGCGGCAGCAGGAGCCCCTCAATGTGCTCACCCACTGCAATGCCGGCTGGCTGGCCACCGTCGACTGGGGCACGGCCCTGGCGCCGATCTACAAGGCCCACCGCTCGGGCCTGCCGGTGCATGTCTGGGTGGACGAAACCCGCCCCCGCAACCAGGGCGCCAGCCTCACCGCCTTCGAGCTGGGCCGGGAAGGGGTGCCCCACACCGTGATCGTCGACAACGCCGGCGGCCACCTCATGCAGCACGGCCGGGTGGACGCCGTGATCGTCGGCACCGACCGCACCACCCGCACGGGCGATGTGTGCAACAAGATCGGCACTTACCTGAAGGCCCTCGCCGCCTTCGACAACGGTGTGCCCTTCTACGTGGCCCTGCCCTCCTCCACGATCGACTGGACGATCAGCGACGGGGTGCATGAGATCCCGATCGAAGCCCGCTCACCGCTGGAGGTGACCCGCATCGCCGGCAAGCCCGCAGCGGGGGAGCCCACCAGCGTGCAGCTCACCCCCGATGGCAGCGAGGGCTTCAACCCGGCCTTTGATGTCACCCCGGCCCGGCTGGTGACGGCCCTGATCACGGAGCGGGGGGTGGCGCCGGCCAGCGAAGCCGGGCTCAGCGCCCTTTACCCGGCTGGGGTGGGTGCTGCTGGCTGATGCGATCAACACCGTCGATCAGCGAGCGAAACGATACGGTGCAGCGCGAAGCCAACCCCAGCAGCCAGCCGGAATTGCCCATGCCTGGGAGCGAATGTCCATGAAACCCAGCCATGCCCTCGACAGGCTGAAGGCCGGCAATCACCGCTACGTCAATGGAGAGGTGTCACACCACCATCAATCATCCAGCCGGATGCGGGTGATTGCCGCCGGGCAGCATCCCTTCGCCATCATCCTGGGTTGCGCCGATTCGCGGGTGCCACCCGAGATCATCTTTGACCAGGGCCTCGGTGACCTGTTCGTGATTCGGGTGGCCGGCAATATTCTTGACGATGCCATCTTGGGCAGCATCGAATATGCGGCCGAGGAACTCGGCACCACCCTTGTGCTGGTGCTGGGCCATGAACGCTGCGGGGCGGTGGCCGCCACCCTCAGGCATGCCGAGATTCCCGGCCACGTGAGCACCTTGCTCAGGGCAATCCAGCCGGCCGTGGATCGCGCCAGGGAGCAACCGGGAGACCTGCTCGACAATGCCGTGCGGGCCAATATTCAACTGGTGGTGCAACAACTGGCCAGCGCGATTCCGGTGGCCGATCTGGTGGAAGCCGAACGGCTGAAGATCGTTGGAGCGTTCTACAACCTGGATTGCGGCACTGTGGTGATGGTGGAGTGAAGGGGGTGGTTCCGTTCATCCTGAGCTGCTGAAGGACGCTGGGGAAAGCACCGATGACTGTGACTCGATGGCTGGGCTGGGCCGGCTGGCTGGCGCTGGGCTATGGCGGGGTCTGCCTGCTGGTGTTCCTGACCCAGCGCTCGATGATCTATTTCCCCCAGCCCGCCGCCGATCCTTCCGGCCAGCTGGAGCTGCAGGTGGAGGGCAAGCGCGTGCTGGTGGCCCACCGCCCCCATGCGGGGCCCCGGGCGCTGATCTACTTCGGCGGCAACGCCGAGGACGTGTCCCTCACCCGCGCCGAGCTGGCCGCCCTGCTGCCCGACACGGCCCTCTACCTGCTCCATTACCGCGGCTACGGCGGCAGCGAGGGCACACCCAGCGAGGCGGCCCTGCGCGCCGACGCCCGGGCCCTCCATGCCCACGTGGCCGAGCGCCACAGCGTGGTGACGGTGGTGGGCCGCAGCCTGGGCACCGGCCCGGCGGTGCATCTGGCTGCCACCCGCCCGGTGCAGCGGCTGGTGCTGCTGGTGCCATTCGATAGCCTGCTGGCGGTGGCCCGCAGCACCATGCCGTGGCTGCCGGTCGATCTGCTGTTGCTTGATCGCTGGGAGGCGGCCGCTGAGGCGCCTCTGGTGCGTGCCCCCACCACGATCGTGGCGGCGGCCGTCGATCGGGTGGTGCCCACGCGCCACGCCGTTGCCCTGCACCGCGCCTTCCAGCCCGGCGTGGCAAAGCTGATGCTGGTGCCCGACCTCGACCACAACACGCCGATCCTCGGCTCGGCGGCCTTTCGCGCTGCCCTGAAAGGCCAGGACACTGGCGGGGCCGACGACGCGGAGTGATCGGCTGCAACAGGCCCTGGCCGCGTCATCCTTCAGGTGAGCCCCCGATGGCCAGCACCACCAGCTGGCGCAGTTGCTGAAGCTCGGCGGGGGTGACGCAGGAGTCGGTGGCTGGGGTGATGCGTGTCTTGGCCACGCAGGTGAGATGCTGCGGGAGCAGAGCGCTCAGCTTCTTGCAGCCGTTGGTCGCGCTGGGCTGCAGCACCACAGTCAGATCTGGAACAGTCAGGTCTGGAATGGCCCGCTCGGGGTCGCCTGGATCTTTGCGCCAATCGACCGTGGCGATTGGCCCTGCCTTCAGCTCCACGCTGGTGCTCGGCCACGATTTTGCTCTGGGCCCGAATCCGTGCTCGCAGAGCCTCCATGGCACTCACCGAACGGCTCAGCTGCAGGACGCTTTTCCCCCCACGTTGCCGGCGGCGTACGGAATAAGGGAGCGTTGAGCTTTTGGTTGGCTTGAGCTGATGCTTCAACGTTAGACATCATTCCGGTCTCGGCTCGATGCTGAAGGCACCACCTGGCTGGGCGAGGTCAGCCAGGGAACAGGGGAGCACGACAAAGCCCGGCGACAAGGACACCGGGCTCTGAAGGGGTTTGGTTGATGGGGCGGAGTGACTGACGCTGGCACCTGGGGCCAGTGTTCCATTTGGACGTCCCCATGGGTCCGGGGCACCTGAGGCGAGGCCGTTAACGGTGCAATGGACGGCCGCGGAACACACACAGCAGTGTCACGCGCCAGGGAAGTCAGAGATCCGATGAGAGTGTTGGAGCAGGGGCCGGATCGTCAGCGCGCTCCTGACGCCTGACCCGGGGGAGTGTCATCCATCGTTGGGCCTCCGAATCCGATGCATCAACAATCGGACGGCCTGCCGGCCAGGGCAATAGGGGTTTATGCCTGAGGGGAAAGCCTTCGAGCCCTGCTCGTGTCCGCAGAGGCCGTATCGGTAACAGGCGCGTGTCAGCCAGTGCTGCGGGCTTTGATCAGCGGCAAGCGGCTTGCCTGCAATCCTGAACCGGGGCATGCACCATCCCAGCTCCGATTAGAGCCAGCTTAGGGCTCCTGGTTTGGTCCTTTCTGATCCTGTGGTCGCAGCCTCCGCCGTCATGACGATGCACGGGATGGTGGCCCACTGGGGGGAGAATGAACCTCCAGGCACTGCCCGGGGGGTGTTCCCAACCCCGGAGGCACCGATGACAGTCAGGTCTTACGCCAAGGAAGATCCCTGGCAAGACGATGACGACGGCAACCACGGAAGGCCCGTCACCCTGGCCCGCATGGGTGATGGCCCTGACACCGAAGCGATCTGGACTGCCGTCCGCGGGGCCTGGCAACCCTTCCCCGATCTCTGGGCCCGCCGCTGCTTCGACGCCGAAGCCCTTTGATGGCGGCGAGATCCAGGAGCCCATCCCGGACGCTGAGATGGACCTGCTCTGTGAGGCCGATCAGGCCCGCAGAGCGCGAGAAACGGAGGCAACAGCCAAACCATGAACCCCCAGCAGATGAAGCCGATGAACAACAAACCACCCACCCACAGCGAGCGCTACGACGAGGCTCTGATCTGGGCCGCCCAGCTGCACCGCAATCAGACCCGCAAGGGCAAGAAGGTGCCCTACATCTCCCACCTGATCGCCGTGAGCGGCCTGGTCTGGGAAGACGGCGGAACGGAAGATCAGGCGATTGCCGCTCTGCTGCATGACGCGATTGAAGACGCTGACCAGAGCCACGCCTCGATCGCCGAGCGTTTCGGCGAAGCGGTGGCCGGCATCGTGCGCGACTGCACCGACACCGCCGAGGGCCTGACCGGCGTCGGCAAGGAACCCTGGCTGCTGCGCAAGACCCGCTATGTGGCCTCGCTGGAGCACAAGAGTGAGGGCTCCCTGCGGGTGACGGCAGCCGACAAGGCGCACAACGCCCGCGACATGGTGCTCGATGCCCGCCGCGATCCCGGCAGCTGGGAGCGGTTCAATGCAGGGCTCGAAGGTACCGCCTGGTACCTGCTGCGCATCCACCAGACCCTCAGCCACCGGTTGCCCGGCAGCCGCTCCAACGAGCTGCTGGGGGAAGCGGTGAGCGAGATCCTCGCCAGTGACGCCTACCGGCGCCTGGTACCCGCTGGCCTGGCCGCGGCGGTGTGGACGGCGGGGTACACGGAGCGGCCAGAGACGCAACGGGGTGGACCTGAGGCGGACGGCCTGACCCCGATCCCTGGCTGACTTTCGAGGCTCCACCCCTGATCCTGCAGGGAGAGGGGATCAATCGGCATCAATCCGGCACCACAAACCCATCCAGCCGGGTGCGGACGCCTTGGCCCTTCCCTCGGGCCGCCGTGGGGTCGTCATAGGCCACCCAGGCAATCAGGCGACCCCCCTTGCGCTGGACCTCCAGGCCTTCCGGCTTGTCGCTGCCCTTCCCCGGTCGGCCTGGGCGGCCATCACGGATCCACAGCAACGGCTCCGGTTCCTCCACCGCGATCCCAGGCGGCGGCGTGGCTGAGTCGTCGGGGCGGAGGGCGTTGCGCCAGCGGTAGATATAACAGGGGCCTGCCAGGGTCATGGTCGGGCCGGCCAGCATGAGCAGGTCGTCACTGCCAGGCACCACGGCAAGATCACGCACCGCCAGGCCGCTGAGCTGCAGATAGCGGAAGCGCCGGCTGGCCAGAGTGAGGATGGGGCTGTCGCCAGCGAGCCCGCCCAGGCGCAGGTCGAGCACCAGGGCGATGCCTCGCAACACCGGTCCTCGCAACCCCACCAGCACCCGCTCGCCGCGGGCGGCGATGCCTTCGATGTCGAGGCCATTGTCTTTGCTGGGGATCGCCAGGAAGGGGGCGATCCGCGGATCGTGGGCCAGGGCCCGGGTGAGGGCATCGCCTGGGGCGGACGCGTCGAAAGCCAGGCGCTGCCCGGCCACCGGCATGCCCTCGCCATCCAGCCGCAGGCAGCCGAGCACATGGGCGTTGCGGCTTTGCTCGTCATGCAAGCCCAGCGGTTCTCCTTCGTCGTCGTTGTGCTTACGGCGCCGCAGGCTGTGGGAACCCACCAGCCAGAGCCGATCTCCATCGAGCGCCAGCCCCTCGATGTCCGATTCGCCGCTGTCCTTACCGCCGGCCAGAGCGAAGTCCTTGAGGTTCACGTCGCGGAGGTCGCCGTAGCAGTGCTCGCCAAGACGTTGCAGCCGGTAGAGGCTCCGGCCCTCATCACCCCCCAGCCAGAGAATCCCGTCGTGAGCGGCCAAGGAGGAGAGATTTTGCATGAGATCTTCGGCATCCTTGTCACCCGAAGGGCCCAGCTCGAGGATGCGCTGCTGGGTCGGGTTGGCCAGGGGAAGGTCGGCTTCTGGAATGGGCATGGGGGGTGTTGATTGAGCGCTCAGCGGACGCCGAAAGGCAATTGGAGATCGCCGCCGGCTACAGACCAGCCTTCTGGCGGCCCCGCCACATTCCCACTGCGTAGCCGATTGCCGGCAGCAGCAGATCGGGTCGCAGCGGTAGCTGCACCACCAGGGCAATCCCAATCAGCCAGGGCAGCAGCAGCAGACTCGCAAAGGCCAGTTGGCTGGCGCGGGAGCGGCGCGCCAGGCTGCCGGAGCGCTGCACCAGCCGGGGAACGCCCTTCCCCAGGCCATACCCCAGAAGCACGGTGAGAACAGTGAGCAGAATCGCGCCCATGACGGGAAGGCAGCCGGTGGAAGTCTGCAGGCGGAGCAGCTCAATCCGCCGTGTCTGTCAGATGCTGGAGAAGGGCCCATTCAAGGTGGTGCCAATTTGGCCACTCTTCAAAGCGGAGAATGGGCCCGAGAGCAACCAGGCCAGAGCAGCCCATGGCCGACCTCACGATCACCACCCAGGACGATCTACCGGGCCCCGGTGACGATCGTCCCTATGTGATGTTCGTCAATCAGACCGAGTACGGCATCAGGAAGTTTCTGCGCACGAACGTGCTCTCGGCACGGCCCGATCTCAAATGCTTCACCTCCATCCGCTTCCACATGACCCTGAAGCGGCATCTGAGCGACAGCGCTGGGGAGATCGTGCTGGCCCTGCTGGAGGCGATTGATCTGGATCCACCCCTTTCCGTGTTCTGCAGCGACTTCCATCTGGAGATGGAGAGCTACCCAGTGGAGGAGGGCTCCACGATCGAGGTGCCGCTGCTGCCGCTGGATCAGCAGCGGTTCGCCAGGCCGCACTTGCTGCCGGAGCTGGTACTGCTCAAGGAAACCCTGCGGCAGCGGACCCCTGAGCCTTGGCAGCAACTGATCGATCGTGGTGGTGAGCGAGTAGCGGCCACACATCAGCGACCCCTGTGGATCCGATTGGGCTGCTCCCAATCTGCGTGGCCTGAGTTCTGGCTGAGGAGTTTCGGGGGAGCGAGTCTGAGGGGAGCGTGCCGTACCCGCGCTGCCTTGGATTGTCTGGACCTGCGACCTCTGGCCGCCCTGTTCGCAGTCTTCTCGATCGGATGGTTGGGGCCGCTGCAAGCCGCCACGTTGGCATCACCCGCGGCAGGCGGCTTGTGGTGCTGGTGGGCCAGAAGAAGGCCCTTGCAATGGCCGTGAAGAACGATCTGGGCCGCCGGCGTTACACCAAGCTGTCGGAGTGGCTTAGCTGAACGGCAGCTCCAGGGGAATCGGGCCCGCAGAGGGTGGAGCCGATTCAGCCATGGCATTCACAGCCACAGCCGACGTGGCAGGGCTCACCGTTGGGGTGCCCTTTGGCGCAGACGTCGCTGCAGAACAGCAGGGCGCCGTTGCGGAACAGGCTGTCCTCTTGCACCGTGCAGTGGCAGCCCGGGCAGGCGCACTGCAGCGTGGCGGGTTTGTTCAGGGTTGTGGTCATGACCTCTCCTTGCCCACATTGTCTGAATCCACCCTGACGCCGCCTGCGCCGATGGGGATCGGTTTCGCAGCAGAATAAAACGATGGCGATGCGGGGTCAGCCATGAAACAGATCGTGCTGCTGGCGGGCTTCGAGGCCTTCAACGCCGGCCTCTACCGTCAGGCGGCGGAGCGGGCGATGGCCCAGTGCACGCAGCTGTCGATCGCGGTGTTCAGCGACCGTGACCTGAGCGATCGTCCAGCTGAGGTGGCGGCCGCGCTGGAGGGAGCCGATGCCTTCTTCGCCAGCCTGATCTTCGATTTCGACCAGGTTGAGTGGCTGCGCCAGAACGCGGCGGCGGTTCCAATCCGGCTGGTCTTCGAGTCAGCGATCGAGCTGATGGAGCTCACCCGGTTCGGGCGATTCACGTTCGGTGGCAGCGGCGCCGGCATGCCCCGGCCGATCCAGGCGCTGCTGGCCAAATTCGGCAGCGGACGGGAGGAGGACAAGCTGGCCGGCTACATCGGCTTCCTCAAGGTGGGGCCGAAGCTGCTGCGCTTCCTGCCCTTCCGCAAGGCCCAGGACCTGCGCCACTGGCTGATCCTCTACGGCTATTGGAACGCCGGCGGCAGCGAGAACGTGACTGCACTGTTCCTCTATCTGGCCCGCCACGGCCTCCACCTCAAGCCCGGTGCGATCCCGCCGCCAAGGGAATCGCCCAATCTCGGCCTGCTCCATCCCGATCACGACGGCTTCTTCCTCTCACCACGGGAGTATCTGGCCTGGTTCCACCAAACCCGGCCCCAGAGCGCTGCGGGACAGGGCAACTGGCCGGTGTTGGGGTTGCTGCTCTACCGCAAGCACGTGATCACGGCCCAGCCCTACATCCCCCAGCTGATCCGGGCCTTTGAGGCCGCTGAACTGGTACCGCTGCCGGTGTTCATCAACGGCGTGGAGGGGCACATGGCCGTACGCGACTGGATGACCAGCGCCACGGAACTCTCCTCCGAACAGGCCGCCGAGCAGCCGCCCAGCGGCGCCCGCCGGGAAGCGGTGGCCGTGGACGCCATTGTCTCCACGATCGGCTTCCCCCTGGTGGGCGGCCCGGCCGGTTCGATGGAGGCGGGCCGCCGCGAGGAGGTGGCGCAGCGCATCCTGCGCGCCAAGAACGTTCCGTATCTGGTCTCGGCGCCGCTGCTGATTCAGGACCTCCACTCCTGGACCCGCCAGGGGATCGGCGGACTGCAGAGCGTGGTGTTATTCGCCTTGCCCGAACTGGACGGCGCCATTGATCCCGTGCCCCTTGGGGGACTGGTAGGCGATCGCATCTATCTGATTCCCGAACGGCTGCGGCGGCTCACCGGGCGGCTGAAGGCCTGGATCGTTCTGCGCCGCAAACCCGCCGCCGAGCGCCGGCTGGCAATCGTGCTCTACGGCTTCCCCCCCGGCTATGGCGCCACCGGCACCGCCGCCCTGCTGAACGTGCCTGACTCCCTGATGGCTCTGCTGCAGGCGCTGGCGGCCCATGGCTACGACGTGGGCCCCCTGCCGGCCAGTGGCGAGGAGCTGATCCGCCAGGTCAAGGACGCCGACGACGCCTGGATCGCCCGCATTCCCGAAGGACAGCGCTTTGAAGACACCGAGAGCGTCACCGTGACGGTGGACACCCTGCGCCAGTGGCTGGGACCGCTGCACACCGCTCGTATCGAAAAGCAGTGGGGGCCGCTGGCGTCCACCGGCATCCGCACCCTCGGGGATCGCTTCCTCCTGGGCGGTGTGCGGCTCGGGAACCTGTGGATCGGGGTGCAGCCGCCCTTGGGGGTGGCGGGCGATCCGATGCGGCTGATGTACGAGCGGGATCTCACCCCCCACCCCCAGTACGCCGCCTTCTACGGCTGGCTGCAGCATGGCTTCAAGGCCGACGCGGTGCTGCACTTCGGCATGCACGGCACGGTGGAGTGGCTGCCCGGCTCGCCCCTGGGCAACACGGGCTACTCCTGGCCCGACCTGCTGCTGGGCCACCTGCCGCACCTCTATGTCTATGCGGCCAACAACCCGTCGGAGTCGATGCTGGCCAAACGGCGCGGCTACGGCGTGATCGTCTCCCACAACGTGCCGCCCTATGGCCGGGCCGGCCTGTATCGGGAGCTGATCGCCCTGCGGGATCTGATCGCCGAATACCGGGAGGACCCCGAGCGCAACGAGGCCCTGCGGGAGGGCATCCTCAAGCAGGTGAGTGACAGCGGCCTCGATGCCGACTGCCCATCACCCGACAGCGCCCACACCGACCAAGGGGCCTTCAACGCCTGGGTCGTGCAGCTCAGCGGCTACCTGCAGCTGCTGGAGAGCCGCCTGTTCTCCAGCGGCCTGCACACGCTCGGCCAGCCGCCGGATCAGGAGCAGCGGCTCGGGTATCTCAAGGCCTACGTCGGCGAGGCCCTCGAACCGGAGCTGGTGGAAGCGATCAGCCGACTGACCCCGGCCGCCGATGAGCCGGCGTTGCACGCCCAGGCGGCGGAGCTGGAGCGCCTCCATCCCGGCTTATCCGCCGAGCAATCCCAGCGGCTGCTGGATGCTCTGAGCGTCTGCCAGCTGCTGGAGCGCAGCACCGAGGAGATCGACCATCTGCTCGATGGCCTGGGGGGCCAGTACATCCCCCCCGCCCCTGGTGGCGATCTGCTGCGTGACGGCCCAGGTGTGCTGCCCACCGGCCGCAACATCCACGCCCTCGACCCCTACCGCATGCCCTCGCCAGGGGCGATGGCGCGGGGCCGTCAGATCGCCCTGCGCATCCTCGAGAAGCACCGGGCCGAAAACGGCGGCGCCTGGCCCGAGACCGTGGCGGTGATGCTCTGGGGCCTCGATGCGATCAAGACCCGCGGCGAATCGCTGGC
>Ga0247831_1004105_pt1 | contig 19942 bp, 16 predicted proteins | sample LaCruzMarch2015__9_FD_192406 | JGI IMG/M metagenome (GOLD analysis project Ga0247831, IMG submission 192406) | Freshwater microbial communities from meromictic Lake La Cruz, Castile-La Mancha, Spain - LaCruzMarch2015_1m | ecosystem: Environmental > Aquatic > Freshwater > Lake | place: Spain... | reverse complement strand
CACGTTTACCCAATTCGTCTTCTAATTTCAACAATTTGGAAACTTCGCTTTCAATCATTTTATTCACTGGAATTCCAGTCCATTTCGAAACGACATCTGCAATTTCTTCCGCGTCCACTTCTTCTTTTATCATTTTAGAATTCACTTGCATTGCAGCGAGTTTTTCTTTCAATGCTTCCAAATTCTGTTCAACTTCCTTGGTTTTTCCGTAGCGAATTTCGGCCACTTTAGCGTAATCACCTAATTTCTCAGCTTGCTCTGCTTCAAATTTCAGGCTTTCAATTTCTTCTTTTGCACGTTGAATACCATCTACCACGTCTCTTTCAGCTTGCCATTTCGATTGAAAAGCGTTGCGTTGCTCGGTCAAATTAGCCAAATCACGTTCCACGTTCACTAATTTTTTGTCATCGTTTTCGCGTTTCAAAGCTGCACGTTCGATTTCTAACTGCATAATTTTGCGTTCGATTTCGTCCAATTCTTCTGGTTTTGAATTGATTTCCATACGCAATTTTGAAGCCGCTTCGTCAATTAAGTCAATCGCTTTATCTGGCAAATGACGGTTGGTGATGTAACGTTGCGACAATTCCACTGCGGCAATAATCGCTGCATCTTTGATGATGACTTTGTGGTGATTCTCGTATTTATCTTTGATTCCACGCAGAATAGAAATCGCGTCTTCTGTAGTTGGTTCATCGACCAAAACCGTTTGAAAACGTCGCACCAAGGCTTTATCTTTCTCGAAATATTTCTGGTATTCGTTCAAAGTTGTTGCACCCACTGCTCTCAATTCGCCACGAGCCAAAGCTGGTTTCAAAATATTCGCAGCATCCATAGCACCTTCACCTCCGCCACCAGCACCAACTAACGTATGAATTTCGTCGATGAACAAAATGATTTCTCCTTCTGCAGCAATGACTTCTTTTACCACAGATTTCAAGCGCTCTTCAAACTCTCCTTTGTATTTCGCACCGGCAATCAAAGCGCCCATATCCAAGGAATAAACGATTTTCGTCTTTAAGTTTTCGGGAACGTCGCCATCCACGATTCGGTGAGCGAGACCTTCGGCGATTGCTGTTTTTCCAACGCCTGGTTCACCAATTAAAATCGGGTTATTTTTTGTTCTACGTGTTAAAATTTGAAGTACTCTTCTGATTTCATCGTCGCGCCCAATAACCGGATCTAATTTTCCAGCGGCAGCCAATTCGTTTAGGTTTTTAGCGTATTTTTCTAATGATTTATAGGTTCCTTCTTGACCTGCTGAAGTAACTTTTTGACCTTTTCTCAAGTCCATAATGGCGTCTTTTAAGCTTGATTTACTGATTTTATTATCTTTCAAAAGTTTCCCAACACTATCCGTTGCATCCAACAAAGCATACACTAAAAGTTCAAGAGAAACGTATTCATCGCCGAAGTTTTTCAGTTCGCTCAAGGCATATTGCAACACGCGGTTACAAGCTTGGGAAAGGTAAATTTGTCCGCCCGAAACTTTCGGAAACGATTCAATGATACGATCGACGGTTGCTTCAACGATTTTTGGGTTAACGTTCAATTTTCCCAATAAATAAGGCGTAACTTCTTGATCCACCAAAAAGATTCCTTTCAGTAAGTGACCCGTTTCGATGCTTTGATTTCCGTTGGATTCAGCTAAATTCTGTGCTTGCTGAATAGCTTCTTGCGATTTGGTTGTGAATTTATTTAAGTCCATTTTTGATTGTTTCTTTTCCTTCGTCAAATGCTAAACCAATACCCCAAAAGCGCTCGAAATCAGACTTTTTGTCGGGTTTAAATGGGGTTGGGTGACATTTTTTCCGAAATAAAACGTTAAAAATATTTCCGATTATAAAAAAACAACTTTCAGACGGATAAATATTAAAAGCTTGAGTTTGATTAAATTTTAATTTTACCAAATAAACATTAGAAGTTTTTTAAACATTTATGTAAATAAATTCGTATTTACATCAAGTAAATTTCTATTTTTGTCAAAATCGTCAAGACTTAAAAATCAAGATAATGGAAGCAAATTTCGGGGAATATATTAGAACTTTAAGAACTCAAAGTGGCTTGACACTTACACAATTAGGTGCAAAACTTGGCATTGACTCTGGAGCATTAAGCAAAATTGAAACGGGTAAAAAGGAATTTGACGAAGCTTGTTTATCCAAACTCGCAGAGACTTTTAACCTTGATTTGGAAACATTAAAATCTGAATTGATTAGCGAAAAAATTGCATACAAACTTTATCTTTATAAATGCAATGACAATGTTCTTACTCTTGCCGAGGAAAAAGTAAAATACATTAGACAGAAAAACACAATACAAACAATAATTAAGCTATAAACATTATGTACAACCAAACAGAATTAGAAACAATTTTAACTGTAGAAGAACCGCAAATGTTTATTGACTTTAATACCAATAAACAAAATAAATCTACCAATAATAATAAGACGTTTAAAATCGTATCGCTATTTAGCGGTTGCGGAGGTTTAGATTTGGGTTTTTCTGGAAACTTTGATTTCAAAGACAGGCATTTCAACAAAACAAAATTCAAAATTGAATATTCAAACGATATTGACCCTGCTGCTGAATTCGTTTATAATGCAAACACCTCTTTTTTCAATAACCACGAATTACATCGTGAAGACATAAAAGATGTTGACTTCAAAAATATACCAGATTTTGATTTTTTGCTAGCGGGTTTCCCTTGCCAACCATTCTCAAATGCTGGATTAAGAAAAGGAATCAATGATGAACGTGGTAATCTTTTTGAAGAATGCGAAAAACTTTTAAAAGTAGGTTTAGAAAGAGAAAACAAACCTATGGGCTTTGTTTTTGAAAATGTTAAAGGCATTATGTCTTCTAAAATGGAAGACGGTACAAGTATACCAGATGAAATTGTAAGACGGACAGAAAAATTAGGATTTAAAACTTGTTACAAACTTTTAAAAACAAGTAATTACGGTGTACCTTCTAACCGTCAACGATTAATAATTATAGGAATTAGAAAAGACCTTGGTTATTTTGACTTTAGTTTGTTAGACCAAATTGTAGCTGAATATAATTTACCTAATGAAATTGATAATCCATATGATTTGTACCTAGGTTCTGCTTTGTGTGACATTCCTAAAAATGCTCCTCAAGCAAATGAATATTGGAAATATTCTCCAGGAGGACAATACATGATTGATAAAATTGGACCTTGTGAAGATGGTAAAGAAGCATTAGCTAAATTCAAAAAGAAAATACCATTAAATAAAATTAGTCAAACAATATCTAAAGGTAAGTCTTGGAAAAGTATGAACCCCGAAGATATGTCTGAGCGTTTTAGAAAAATTTGGGATAACCCAAAAAAATATCACGCACCAAACTTCTATCGCAGGTTTGCATTAGGCGAAATTAATGGTACAATTACAGCTTCGGCTCAACCCGAAAATTGTGGAATTACCCACCCTTTTGAAGACAGAAGATTTACAATTCGAGAGATTGCTAGAATTCAATCTTTTCCTGATAATTTTAATTTCCCTTACAAAACTATAGCAAATGCTTATAAAGTAATCGGTAACGCAGTACCTCCTATATTTGCGTGGGTCATAGCAAAAGCTTTAGAAAAGCACATAGAAAATGGAACAGATTAATCACATTAAAGCTTATATACTTGGGTTATTAATTGGAAGTGGAAAAATAGATGAAAATACTTTTGTAATTGATCTTCCATATAAAAAATGGGGAATGGAACCTAAGCGTATGAATATTATTGCAACAGATATTCTTACAAAGATTTGTCAGTATTTTAATTCATCATACAACTTCAATGTAACATATGAAATTGGTAATGGCAAATGGTTGATCATGCCGATTGACAATACAGATATTTCTAGTTTGAAAAGCGACTTGCGTTATTTGGGTTTACCCATAGGTGGATTTCTTCTTTCAAAAACTGACTTGTCAACAGCCAAATCAAAATTGTCAGGTATAAATACAGCAAGCTTTCTATCTGGAATTTTTGACACGAGAGCCAGTTTGACATTATCACACAGAAGATTTTCCGATGATGCACCTGTTGTTTCTATTGAAATTCCCGGAAGCACAAGAAATTTTAAATTTGTAGTGCAATTGTGTTCTTGGTTAACTGATTTGGGTTCTATTACAGACCAGATATTGTACAACCATCCTAACCAACATTCAGCATCTGACCCGGATTATAAAGGATGGAAGAAAGGCTTTAAAATTCGGTTCTTGGTTCGTTCATTTCTTACTCAATATTCTTTTGCATTACAAGCGAAATCTATTGATATAACAAAAATTGAAAAACACCAAAAGAAAGAAGAACAAATTCCTTGTATTTTACGAAAGTTGCGAACGCCAAGTCAAGTTTCAGTTCATATTGACCAAGATTCTAACGAATTACCAATTGAAGTGAGAAACAAATTATTTTTTCACTACCATCATTTTTGTGCCGTTTTAGAATGTCCACATGCACCTGTTGAGGAAATTGAAAAATTAGTAAAAAACAAAAACAAATACATCAACTTCTTTCCAAGATTATCAAAAGGAACAAAAAAAGAACTTTTGAAAAAACTGAAAGAAATTCAATCAGAATATTTTCCTGAATTGAAGGTTTCAACTCATAAAACAAAGGTTTCAAAACTTATAGAAGATGAAGATTTCGAAAGTTTCAAAGGTATTGACCAAGGTATCGCCTATCTTTTTGCAGAAACTTTAAACGGTAAACGTCACACAGGTTCAATGGGTGCTATTATTCAAAGCCATACATCAGAAATATTAACTTTGAAAACCATAGGTAATAATTTTGACAGTCCATTGTTAGTTATTAATCTATTAAATGACAGAGCATTTATTTGTTCTTCGGTTGGGAACAGCTTGAACCAAAAGCTCATCAAAACGAAAATTGAAGCAGATAATCTAACCGTAAATTTGAAATAAGTGATACAGAACGAAATAAGCTATTATGAAGAATTTTCAAAGAAATTCAGCCAATATCTAAATACATATCTTGGAGTAAATTACAGTGTTTTTTATTCTTGTAATAAAACGTTAGATTTCATTGTTTCGGATTTAGAAAACCAATCAGGAATTACCATAAAAGAAGAAGGAACTTACATTCCTAAACTCAAAGTTGATATAGTATTTTCTATCATCAACCCCGATAAAAAAAATCGATTGATATTAATTGAAGCAAAGTATTTAAGCCAATTGAGTTTAAAAGATTATTCCCAGTTAGTTGGATATTTACAAGTAGCTAAAACTATAGATTTAGGCTTGTTACTTCTGATTCAAAAAGGAATGTCGCCCAACAAACTATCAAACGACTTTCAAGAAATTTTACGATTGAAAAAGCTTCCTATGGATTGGTTTATTGATATGAAGAAAATTAACGAACAATACAATTTCAAAACTGGCATTATCAACTATTTACCTGCTGGAGGAATTGATTGGGTTGACACAGCAGACATTAACGGAATTTCATCATTTGAAGAATTAGCAGAAATATTGAAAATGTAAAATTTGAATTTCATTGTTTCGAAAAATTTAAACCTATTAAACAATTGAAATTATGAGCAAAAATTTAAACCCAAAGTTAACATCACTTGATGACTTAATTGACCAAAATTATGGAGTAATTGGCTCAAGTAAAAGAGATGAATTTGAAGAAGGCTTTGAAGCTTTCAAAATTGGTGTTATGATGCACGAACTAAGAAAAGAATTAGGAATGACCCAAGAAGAACTTGCACTTAAATGCGGCACTACTAAAAATTATATTTCTAGAATTGAAAATAATGCCAGTGATATTCGATTGTCAACGCTAATGAGAATCTTTCGTGAAGGTTTTGGTCGCCAATTAAAATTGAGTATTGGATAGGTTTACAATCAATCATCTTAACTAAATCATGGAAAAAAATAAAAACATCAAAACTTTCAACGAACATCTTGATAAAAGATACGGAGTAACTGGTACAAAAGAAAGAACAGATTTTGAAATTAAAGCCAAATCATTTGCCATTGGAGAGTTAATCAAGGAAGAAAGAAAATTAACACATTTAATACAATTAAAGTAGCCTTCCTAGGCTTATGCTCCTCTTTCCCATCCGAATGGCGGGCAAATTTTCCTAATTCTGGAGCGTGAACGTGATCGTGTTTCTGCCAAGGCAAAGGGTGAAATTCTATTTATTATTTTAGAACTTCCTAATCTTACTAATAACAAACTTTTTTAAATTTTAGGAAAGTTTAAAATGACAACAAGAGATATAATACTAAAAACACTGAAAGACAATAAGCTTAAGCTTTCGAAATTTGGTATTCGAAATTCGCAATTACTTCCGCACAACCAACTTCTTCACTAAAATCTCTCGCGTTAAAGGATTCGTTACATTCACAAAATAAATCCCATCTTCCACATTCAAATGAAAGCTATTCACTTCTTTTGATAAATTTTGGTTTTCAAAAACGAGTTTACCCTTAACATCGCGAACTTCGAGTTGGAGGGGATGTTCGCTTTTGATACCAGAAATGGAAAAATCTCCTTTGCTTGGGTTAGGATAAACTTCGATTTTTTGTAAGGTGTTTTCTGCCAAGCCTACGCCACCAATAACCGTAACAAAAACATTGTTCTCCGTTTCTACGCCGTTGAAGGTTTCTTTGGCGATGTAATTTCTACTTGTGGCGGGCGAAACATAAATACCTGGTGCATTGGAAATAAACTCCATGTTATCCGTGTACCAATCAATATCCAAACCTGTGAGCGCAGGACCAATTAAAACACTGTCGCCATAGTTTACAAGTGTATCACGATAACTCCAAAAAGGAACGGTAATTTCTTCTACGGAGACGTCGTCAAAAAAATAGTATGCACCTTGATCTGTTCCATCTCCAACATCAACTATATCTGTTATTGGAAAATCATAAAAATTACCAATTACAATGAAGTTTTCAGTTCCATTTGCTTTATAAATACCGTTTATCTTTACCCAATTTAGCGTATCACTTATTATTGGGTTTGAAAATTTCATAATATTGGGGGTATAATTTAATACTTGACCTGAATTAAAACTTGTATCTGAAAAAACATGTTGAAATGATAATGCAATGTGATTGATTGCATTTTTACCTCCACTAATTCCCATTGCTCTATTCGTCCAAAATTCAACATAATACACCTTATTAATTATCAGAGATTCTGTTAATTGAATTTGCAAATATTCATGGTAATAATTTTTGTTTAAAATACAACCTACATAAGCCTCTCCAGAGTGTGCTATTTGGTAATCATAAATTCCTTGATGAGGTACAGAATAGTTTGGAGAAATAGAACAAGAATTAAAGTATTCTGCATCATTTTGAGGAGGAGAAGAACAACCGTCGGCATACCATAATTTACCAGGGCCGTCAGGGCAGTTACTATATATCTCAAAACTTGGATTATACACCAAGTTTTGAGCAAACATTCCATTACTAACAAAAACAGCAAAGAGAAGAAGCAATCTCATAAGTTTCAGAGAATTTTCATTAAAAGTAAGCGTTTTTCGCTTTATAACCTATCAATCAGCGCTTTCAATTTTACTTTTTCATTTTCCCAGTTTTCCACTTCTGCCGCTTGTTTGCAGTTTTCTTGAAAAGCTAATAGTTTCTCTTTATTTTCTAAAAGTCCGTTTATTGTTTCAGCAATTGCTTCTGGGCTTATTGTTTCAATTGAAATTCCGATTTTATATTTTTCTACAATTTTTTGTATTTCAATTAAATTGGAACAAATAACAGCGGTGTTAGCTTGAATGTAGTCAAACAGTTTATTTGGAAGTGCAAAGCGATAGTTTAAAGATTTAGGTTTATCCAAAGCGAGACCGATACTTGCATATCGCGTAAATTGCATCAATTCTTTATAAGGTCGCTTCCCGAAAAATAAAACTTTCTCTTCAAATTGATGCGTTTTTACTAATTCTTTCGCATTTGGAATAACATCGCCATCGCCCACTATTAATAGAATGGCGTTATCAATTAGTTGCATAGCCAAAATAGCTTCTTCAATTCCTCGATCAACATTTAGTCCCGAACCTTGAATAATAATCAATTCTTTATCTTGAGGAATTCCTAATTCTTTTTTCGATTTGAGTTCGCTCCAGTCAAATTTTTCAGAAACATTTCTAATCACTACAATTGATTTTCGATACTTCGATTTAAAAATTTCAGCGATAGAATCATTTACAGTAATGATATGCTCCAACTTTGGGAAAATCAGTTTTTCAATACGTTCCCATATTTTTTTGACAAATCGTCCTTCTAGTTCAGGCGCTTCAGTGAATAATTCGTGCGAATCATAAACGATTTTTGACCTTCTTTTGAGCTTGTGAGCTAAAAAAGCAGCAGGTAAAGTGTCTAAATCATTCGAAAAAATGAGATCGACAGAAGAAAAAAGTAAAAAAATGAAAAGCCGAACATTTAATTCCGCATAAAAGAAAGGACCTTTATCAAACAATAGATTTAAGCGAACACATCGGTGATTTTGAGATTTTAGAGGAATGCTATTCTTGCGTTTTCGTCCAACAAGCAAAACAGTATATCCGCTTTCTTTCAATACGTTACACGTTCGATTGACACGATTGTCTGTTGCCAAATCGTTTGAAACCGTTACTATTGCTGTTTTTATTCTCAAGATTCCCAAAATTAAATATATTATTGAGTAAGAAACTTGAATTTACGTTAGGTGAAAAAAAAATTAAAATAATTTTTTAAAAAGTTCTTTTTCGTATAAAAAAGATTCATATATTTGCATTCCCAAAAAACAACCTTTTTGGGGAATAGTTCTTTCAAATATTTTTAATACATTTTGCCGATGTAGCTCAGTTGGCCAGAGCAGCTGATTTGTAATCAGCTGGTCGGGGGTTCGAATCCCTCCATCGGCTCATAGAAATTGTTGGGGGTGTCGCATAGTGGCTATTGCAGCAGACTGTAAATCTGTCACCGTAAGGTATCGTTGGTTCGAGTCCATCCACCCCCACAAAATGTTTAAAAGCGGGAGTAGCTCAGTTGGTAGAGCTTCAGCCTTCCAAGCTGAATGTCGCGAGTTCGAGTCTCGTCTCCCGCTCTTTTTCAAAATAAATTGAGCGCCGGTGTAGCTCAGGGGTAGAGCGCTTCCTTGGTAAGGAAGAGGCCACGAGTTCAAATCTCGTCATTGGCTCAAGATAAAAAGGAGTATATCCGCAAGGATTTATTATAAAATAAGAAATAAGTATATTATTAACTAAGTAACAAATAACAAAAATGGCTAAGGAAAATTTTGACCGTTCCAAACCGCACGTTAACATTGGTACTATCGGGCACGTTGACCACGGTAAAACTACGTTAACAGCAGCTATCTCAAGCGTATTAGCTTCTAAAGGATTAGCAAAAGTACGTGACTTCTCTTCAATTGATAATGCACCTGAAGAAAAAGAACGTGGTATCACTATTAACACATCTCACATTGAGTATGAAACGGCAAACCGTCATTACGCTCACGTTGACTGTCCAGGTCACGCGGATTACGTAAAGAACATGGTTACGGGTGCTGCTCAAATGGACGGAGCTATTTTAGTTGTTGCTGCAACAGATGGACCAATGCCACAAACACGTGAGCACATCCTTTTAGGAAAACAAGTTGGTGTTCCTAGATTAGTTGTATTCATGAACAAAGTGGATATGGTTGATGATGAAGAGTTATTAGAATTAGTTGAGATGGAAGTTCGTGAGTTACTTTCATTCTACAGCTACGATGGTGACAATGCTCCAGTAATTCAAGGTTCTGCTTTAGGAGCATTGAATGGTGAAGAAAAATGGGTAAAAACAGTTGAAGAATTAATGGATGCTGTTGACACATATATCGAACTTCCTCCACGTGATGTTGATAAGCCTTTCTTAATGCCAGTTGAAGACGTATTTACGATTACAGGTCGTGGTACTGTTGCAACAGGACGTATCGAAACAGGTGTTATTAACTCTGGAGAAGGTGTTGAAATCTTAGGAATGGGTGAATTGAAATTGACTTCTACTGTAACAGGTGTTGAGATGTTCCGTAAAATCCTTGACCGTGGTGAAGCAGGTGATAACGTTGGTTTGTTGTTAAGAGGTATTGAAAAAACTCAAATCAAACGTGGAATGGTTATTTGTAAACCAGGATCAGTTAAACCTCACCAAGAGTTCAAAGCTGAGATTTACGTTTTGAAAAAAGAAGAAGGTGGTCGTCACACACCATTCCACAATAAATATCGTCCTCAATTCTATTTCCGTACAACTGACGTTACAGGAGAAATCCTATTAACTGATGGACGTGAAATGGTTATGCCAGGTGATAACGTAACAATCAATGTTAAATTGATCGTTCCTGTTGCAATGGACAAAGGTTTACGTTTCGCTATCCGTGAAGGTGGTAGAACAGTAGGTGCTGGTCAGGTAACTGAAATCGTAGCATAAGATTAAAAAACATATTTTTAATTAAGGGGAGTTCTAACCAAACTCCCCTTTTTAGACGGGTGTAGCTCAGTTGGTAGAGTGGTGGTTTCCAAAACCATTGGCCGTGGGTTCGAGTCCTACCGCCCGTGCAAACATAATACAAAGTACGTGTCAAAAATTAGAGCATATTTCCTAGATACATACCATGAAATGGTTCACAATGTAACTTGGCCAACATGGAAAGAATTACAAAATAATACAATTCTAGTAGTTGTATCCTCTGTATTGATTTCACTTGTTATATTCTTAATGGATTATATTTTTGGAATTTCAGGTGAAGCTGATTCACTGTGGAAAGGACTAATCGGATTTATTTACGGAACTTTCTAAGAATAACAAATGGGAGAAATAGTTAAAAAATGGTATGTCGTTCGCGCAGTAAGCGGGAAAGAGAAGAAGGTGAAAGAATACCTAGAGTTGGAAATCACTAGAATGAAGTTGAACGACTACGTAAATCAGGTTTTAATCCCTACGGAGAAAGTTTTCAAAATACAAAATGGTAAAAAAGTAAATAAAGAAAAAGCTTTTCTTCCAGGATATGTTTTAATTGAAGCTGCACTTGTGGGCGAAGTTTCTCACGTAATTAAAGGAATCCCGAATGTTATCGGTTTTTTAGGAACTGTTAAAGGAGGTGAACCTGTACCAATGCGTCTTTCCGAAGTAAATAGAATATTAGGAAAAGTTGATGAATTAGCAGAAAACGAAGAAGAATTAAAAATCCCTTTCGTTATTGGAGAATCTGTCAAAGTGATTGACGGTCCTTTCAATAACTTCTCTGGTGTGATTGATGAAATCAATGAAGATAAAAAGAAACTAAAAGTTATGGTTAAAATTTTTGGTAGAAAAAATCTACTTGAATTAAGCTATATGCAAGTAGAAAAAGAAGGATAAAATTGTATTAACCCGTAGGAGTGAGAAAGATGATTAAAGCTTCCCATTAATTACTCACGTTTGACTACATAAATTTATATATATGGCTAAAGAAGTAGCAGCATTGATCAAATTACAGGTCAAAGGCGGTGCAGCTAACCCATCACCACCAATTGGACCTGCATTAGGAGCAAAAGGTGTGAACATCATGGAGTTTTGTAAGCAGTTTAATGCTCGAACACAAGACAAAATGGGGAAAGTTGTTCCAGTTGTTATCACTGTTTATGGTGATAAATCTTTTGATTTTGTATTAAAAACTCCCCCAGCAGCGGTTCAAATCATTGAACACACAAAAATCAAGAAAGGTTCTTCTGAGCCAAACAGAGTAAAAGTTGGTGCCATTTCATGGGATCAAGTACGTCTGATTGCAGAAGATAAACTTCCTGATTTGAATTGTTTCACAGTTGATGCAGCAATGCGCATGGTTGCAGGTACTGCAAGAAGTATGGGAGTTACAGTTAAAGGTGGTGAAGCACCAAAATCCAAATAATTTAGTGGTATGAAAAGAGTTTCAAAGAAAAGAAAAGAGATTTTGGCAAAATATGATTTGTCAAAAGCTTACACTCTAACAGAAGCATGTGATTTGGTTAAAGGTATTTCAACCACTAAATTTGATGCTTCCGTTGATATTTGTGTACGTTTAGGAGTTGATCCTAGAAAAGCAAATCAAATGGTAAGAGGTACAGTTGCCCTTCCTCATGGTACTGGTAAAGATGTTAAAGTTCTTGTTTTGTGTACGCCAGACAAAGAAGCTGAAGCAATTGAAGCTGGTGCTGATTTCGTTGGTTTAGATGACTACATTGCTAAAATTAAAGCAGGTTGGACATCAGTTGACGTAATTATTACTATGCCTTCAGTAATGGGTAAAGTTGGTGCATTAGGTCGTATTTTAGGACCTCGTGGTTTAATGCCAAATCCAAAAACTGGAACTGTAACAATGGAAGTTGGAAAAGCAGTACAAGAAGTGAAAGCTGGAAAAATTGACTTTAAAGTTGATAAATATGGTATCATTCACTCTTCAATTGGTAAAACTAGTTTTGAAGGTGAAAAAATTCGTGAGAATGCTCATGAGTTAATTCAAACTTTAATCAAGTTGAAACCATCTGCTGCAAAAGGTACTTACATCAAAAGTGTATATCTAAGCGCAACTATGAGTCCTGGTATTCAAATTGACGCTAAGTCTGTTAATGCTTAATATTTAAGAAAATGACTAGAGAAGAAAAAGCAAAATACATAGACGATTTAGCAGCTGATTTAACAGCTAACAATATTGTTTATTTAACAGACACTGCAGAATTGACAGTAGAGACAGTTAACTCACTACGTAGAAGATGTTTTCAATCAAACATCCAAATGCGTGTAGTGAAAAACGCTTTGTTAGAGCAAGCAATGAATCGTGTTGAAGGTAAAGATTTCGGTGCGTTAAGAGAAACATTGAAAGGTTCTACCTCAGTAATGTTTAGTGAAGTAGCAAATGCTCCCGCAAAATTGATAGCTGATTTTCGTAAGAAAAATCCGAAACCAATTTTGAAAGGTGCATATATTGACGAAGCAGTTTTTATCGGTGATAATCAATTAGTAGTTCTTGAAAACTTAAAAAGTAAAGAAGAATTGGTTGGAGAAATCATTGGATTGTTACAAAGTCCTGCTAAAAATGTATTGTCTGGTCTTAAAGGCGCTGGAAGTAAAATTGCAGGAATCCTTAAAACGCTCGAAGAAAGAGCATAAATTATTATTAAACCCTTTTTAAAATAAAATAAAATGGCTGATTTAAAGCAAATTGCAGAAACATTAGTAAACCTTACGGTTAAAGAAGTAAATGAGTTGGCAACAATTCTTAAAGATGAGTACGGAATTGAACCAGCTGCTGCTGCAGCAGTTATGGTTGCAGGTGGTGGTGGAGCTGCTGCTGAAGAAGTAGTTGAGCAAACAGAATTCAATGTTATTCTTAAAGCTTGTGGTCCTAACAAACTTGCTGTTGTTAAACTTGTTAAAGAATTAACAGGAAATGGTTTGAAAGAATCTAAAGACCTAGTTGATGCAGCACCTTCAGTATTGAAAGAAGCAATATCTAAAGATGAAGCTGAAGGACTTAAAAAGTCTCTTGAAGAAGCTGGAGCAGAAGTAGAAGTTAAGTAATTTTCCTCTTCATACACAGAACAGGCATGGCAATTTTGCGCATGCCTTGTTCTGTTTTTAAGCATTTATCTTGTTACAAAGAATACAATAACCTAAAAAAATAAAGCCTTGGCAACATCAAATAATTCAACCCGAATTAATTTTGCTTCAAGCAAAAACCAATTTGAGTACCCAGATTTTCTGGAAATTCAATTAAAATCTTTTAGAGAGTTTTTCCAACTAGAAACAACTCCTGAAAATAGAGATAGTGAAGGACTATTCAAAGTTTTCGCTGAAAACTTTCCTATCACGGATACTCGAAACCAATTCGTATTAGAATTCTTGGATTATTTCATTGATCCACCAAGATATTCAATAGAGGAATGTATTGAAAGAGGTTTGACCTACAGCGTTCCTTTAAAAGCAAAATTAAAGTTATATTGTACAGATCCAGAACACGAGGATTTTGAAACTATCGTTCAGGATGTTTACTTAGGTACAATTCCATATATGACACCGAAAGGTTCATTTGTTGTAAATGGTGCTGAACGTGTTATTGTTTCTCAGTTACACAGATCTCCAGGTGTTTTCTTCGGTCAAAGCCGCCATGCTAACGGTACAAAGTTATATTCAGCAAGAATAATTCCTTTTAAAGGTTCTTGGATTGAATTTGCTACTGATATTAATAATATCATGTACGCTTACATCGATAGAAAGAAAAAATTACCTGTAACTACATTGTTCCGTGCAATTGGTTATGAAACTGATAAGGATATTTTAGAGATTTTTGGGCTTGCTGACGAAGTTAAAGTTAGTAAAGCAAATCTTAAAAAATTAGTAGGACGCCGACTTGCAGCAAGAGTTCTTAAAACGTGGATTGAAGATTTCGTAGATGAGGATACTGGAGAAGTTGTATCAATCGAACGTAATGAAGTAATTTTAGACAGAGAGCTCGTAATAACGGATGATCATTTAGAAGCAATCTTAGATTCTGGTGCAAAATCATTGATTTTACACAAAGAAGATGCAAATTCAACGGATTATACTATTATCTATAACACACTTCAAAAAGATATTTCAAACTCTGAAAAAGAAGCAGTTGAACACATTTATCGTCAGTTAAGAAACGCAGATCCACCCGACTATGAAACGGCAAAAAGTGTATTTGATAAATTATTCTTTTCAGATGCGCGTTATGATTTAGGAGAAGTTGGACGTTTCCGTTTGAACAAAAAATTAAATTTAGATAGCTCTGAAGATTCAAGAGTATTAACAAAAAATGATATCCTTCAAATCATTAAATATTTAATTGAATTAATTAATTCAAAAGCAGATATTGATGATATTGACCACTTATCAAATCGTCGTGTAAGAACAGTTGGTGAGCAATTATATTCTCAGTTCGGTGTTGGTTTAGCTCGTATGGCTAGAACAATTCGTGAACGTATGAATGTTCGTGATAATGAGGTCTTTACTCCTATTGACTTAATTAACGCTAAAACATTATCCTCAGTTATCAATTCATTCTTCGGAACGAATCAGCTTTCTCAGTTTATGGATCAAACGAATCCACTTTCTGAGGTTACTCACAAAAGAAGATTGTCAGCTCTAGGGCCAGGTGGTTTATCGAGAGAAAGAGCAGGTTTTGAGGTACGTGACGTTCACTATACACATTATGGTCGTCTTTGTACAATTGAAACTCCGGAAGGTCCAAACATTGGATTGATTTCTTCATTGTGTGTATTTGCAAAAGTTAATAAGTTAGGTTTCATTGAAACGCCTTACCGTAAAGTTGAAAATGGAAAAGTTGCTTTAAACGAAGAGCCAATCTATCTAGCAGCTGAAGAAGAGGATTCAAAAACTATCGCTCAAGCAAATGCAATTATTGATGATAAAGGAAATTTCTTGTCTGATTTAGTGAAAGCTAGATTTGAAGGTGATTTCCCTGTTTTGCCTCCAAAAGACTTACATTTAATGGATGTTGGAGCAAATCAGATTGCGTCAATTGCAGCATCTTCTATTCCATTCTTGGAGCATGATGATGCCAATCGTGCTTTGATGGGATCTAACATGCAACGTCAAGCTGTTCCTTTACTTCGTCCAAATTCTCCAATTGTTGGAACTGGAATCGAGAGATTGGTAGCAAGAGATTCTCGTGTATTAATCAATGCTGAAGGAAACGGAGTTGTTGAATATGTAGATGCAAACGAAATTATCATTCGTTACGATTGGACAGCAGAAGATAAATTAGTAAGTTTTGATAGCGAAGTAAGTCGTTATCCTCTAACGAAATTCCAAAAAACTAATCAAAGTACATGTATCAACTTGAAACCGATTGTTAAAAAAGGTGATAGAGTTGAAGCTGGACAAGTTTTGTGTGAAGGTTATGCAACTCAAGCAGGTGAATTAGCACTTGGACAAAACTTGAAAGTAGCATTCATGCCTTGGAAAGGTTATAATTTTGAAGATGCGATTGTAATTTCTGAGAAAGTAGTTCGTAATGACATATTTACTTCAATTCATATTGATGAATATTCTTTAGAAGTTCGCGATACTAAACGAGGAATGGAAGAATTAACTTCTGATATTCCAAACGTAAGTGAAGAAGCTACTAAAGATTTAGATGAAAACGGATTAATTCGTATCGGTGCTGAAATCAAAGAAGGGGATATTTTAATCGGGAAAATTACTCCTAAAGGAGAAACTGATCCTTCCCCAGAGGAAAAATTATTACGTGCAATCTTCGGTGATAAAGCAGGTGATGTGAAAGATGCTTCTTTAAAAGCAGGTCCATCGTTAAGAGGTGTTGTTATTCAGAAAAAATTGTTCTCAAGAGCAATTAAAGATAGAAAATCTAAAAATCAAGATAAACCAGTTTTAGAAACAATTGATGCAGAGTACCAAAAAGACTTCGCTGACTTGAAAGAAAAATTGGTCGACAAACTATTATTGATTTTAGGAGAAAATAAATCCTCTGGAGTTTTCAATAACTTTAAAGAAGAGTTGATTAAAAAAGGAACGAAATTTACGCATAAAGCATTGTTCGCTCTTGATTATTCAATCGTTAATCCTTTGAATTGGACAGCTGATTTAAGTATCAATCAATTAATAAGTCGTTTGATTCACAATTTCAACATTAAATCAAATGATATTTTAGGAAACTACAAACGTCGAAAATTCCATATTTCAGTTGGGGATGAACTTCCTGCAGGAATCGTGAAATTGGCGAAGGTTTATGTTGCTAAAAAACGTAAATTGAAAGTAGGGGATAAGATGGCTGGACGTCACGGAAATAAAGGTATTGTTGCCAATATTGTTCGTGCTGAAGACATGCCTTTCCTTGCTGATGGAACTCCAGTTGATATCGTATTGAATCCACTTGGTGTACCTTCTCGTATGAACTTAGGTCAGATTTATGAAACGGTTCTTGGGTGGGCAGGTGAAAAATTAGGGGTTAAATTTGCTACACCAATTTTTGATGGTGCTAAACCAAGTGAAATCAATGATTGGACAGACAAAGCTGGAGTGCCAAGATCAGGTAAAACTTATCTTCACGATGGTGGTACAGGTGAGCGTTTTGATCAACCTGCAACGGTTGGTGTTATCTACATGTTGAAATTATCTCACATGGTTGATGACAAAATGCATGCACGTTCAATCGGACCATACTCTTTGATTACGCAGCAACCATTAGGAGGTAAAGCACAATTTGGAGGTCAAAGATTTGGTGAGATGGAGGTTTGGGCATTAGAAGCATTTGGTGCCGCTAACATCCTTCAAGAAATCTTAACAGTTAAATCGGATGACGTAACTGGCCGTGCAAAAGCTTACGAAGCAATCGTTAAAGGAGACAATATTCCTGAACCAGGAATTCCTGAATCTTTCAATGTATTGTTACATGAGTTGAGAGGACTTTGCTTGAATGTAAGCATGGATTAATTGAATTAGTAAACGAAATCGTTATAAAAAATGGCTTTCAAAAAAGAAACACCAAAAAAACAAAGTAGCTTCAATAAAATCACCATTTCATTGGCTTCTCCAGAAGTAATTTTGGAGAACTCAAGTGGTGAAGTATTGAAACCGGAAACAATTAATTACCGAACATATAAACCTGAGCGCGATGGTTTATTTTGTGAACGTATTTTTGGACCAGTTAAAGATTACGAGTGTCACTGTGGTAAATACAAAAGAATCCGATACAAAGGAATCGTTTGTGACCGTTGTGGTGTAGAAGTAACGGAGAAAAAAGTTCGTAGAGAACGTATGGGACACATTTCTTTAGTTGTTCCTGTTGCGCATATCTGGTATTTCCGATCTTTACCAAATAAAATTGGTTACTTATTAGGTTTACCAACAAAAAAATTAGATCAAATTATTTATTACGAACGTTATGTTGTTATCCAAGTTGGAGCAACTGCTGAAGTAGAAGGTTTGACTCTTAAGAAAATGGACTTCTTATCTGAAGAAGAATATCTTGATATTATCGACAATCCTGCAATGAAGGACAATCAATATTTAGATGATTCAGATCCGAATAAATTTATTGCTAAAATGGGTGCTGAAGCACTTTATGATTTGCTTAAAGGATTAAACCTTGAAGATTTATCTTACGCATTGAGAGATCAAGCGGAACATGAAACTTCTGTTCAAAGAAAACACGAAGCGTTGAAGAGATTGCAAGTTGTGGAAGCAATGAAAGATTCTCAAACTCGTATTGACAACCGTCCTGAATGGATGATTGTTAAAGTTGTTCCTGTTATTCCACCTGAATTGCGTCCTTTAGTTCCTCTTGATGGTGGTCGTTTTGCAACTTCTGATTTAAATGACTTGTACAGACGTGTGATTATTCGTAACAATCGTTTGAAAAGATTAATCGAAATCAAAGCGCCAGAAGTAATCTTACGTAACGAAAAACGTATGTTGCAAGAGTCTGTAGATTCTTTGTTCGATAACTCAAGAAAATCAAGTGCAGTTAAAACTGAATCAAACAGAGCTTTAAAATCACTTTCGGATTCATTAAAAGGTAAACAAGGTCGTTTCCGTCAAAACTTATTAGGTAAACGTGTGGATTATTCAGCACGTTCGGTAATTGTTGTTGGACCAGATTTGAAATTACACGAATGTGGTTTACCTAAAGACATGGCTGCGGAACTTTACAAACCGTTCATCATTCGTAAAATGATTGAGCGTGGTATCGTTAAAACGGTTAAATCTGCAAAGAAAATTGTTGACCGTAAAGAGCCTGTTGTTTGGGATATTTTGGAAAATGTATTGAAAGGACACCCTGTTTTATTAAACCGTGCCCCTACATTACACAGACTTGGTATTCAAGCTTTCCAACCAAAATTAATTGAAGGAAAAGCGATTCGATTGCATCCACTTGTAACAACAGCATTCAACGCCGATTTCGATGGTGACCAAATGGCGGTACATTTACCTTTAGGTAACGCTGCAATTTTGGAGGCACAAATGCTGATGTTAGCATCTCACAATATCTTGAATCCTGCGAATGGAGCTCCAATTGCGGTACCTTCTCAAGACATGGTGTTAGGTTTATATTACATTACAAAAGGTAAGAAAACTACAGAAACTGAAATTGTTAAAGGTGAAGGAAGTATATTCTACTCTCCAACAGAAGTTATTATTGCTTACAACGAGAAAAAATTAGATTTACACGCACATTTAAAAGTTAAATCTTATGATCTTAACAAAGAAGGAATTCCTGAGTTAATGATTATAGAAACAACATGTGGACGTGTTTTATTCAACGAAAAAGTGCCTAGAGAAGTTGGTTACATTAATGATGTATTGACTAAAAAAGCATTGAGAGATATTATCGGTGAAGTATTGAAAGTGTGCGGAACATCGCGTACTGCTCAATTCTTAGACGATATCAAAGGACTAGGTTACGAAATGGCATTTAGAGGTGGATTATCTTTCAACCTTGATGACATTATTATCCCGAAAGAAAAAGAACAATTAGTTCTTAAAGCTGAAGGCGACGTGAAAGAAGTAATGATGAATTATAACATGGGTCTTATTACAAACAATGAGCGTTATAATCAAATCATTGATATTTGGACACATACAAACTCTAGATTAACTGCAACATTGATGGATCAATTGAAAACTGACCGTCAAGGATTCAACTCTATTTATATGATGTTTGATTCTGGTGCTCGTGGATCTAAAGAACAAATTCGTCAGTTATCTGGTATGCGTGGATTGATGGCGAAACCACAAAAATCGGGTGCATCTGTACAAGAAATTATTGAAAATCCGATTTTATCTAACTTTAAAGAAGGATTATCGATTTTAGAGTACTTTATCTCAACTCACGGTGCTCGTAAAGGTTTGGCGGATACAGCCTTAAAAACTGCAGATGCTGGTTACT
>Ga0247831_1004102_pt1 | contig 19952 bp, 17 predicted proteins | sample LaCruzMarch2015__9_FD_192406 | JGI IMG/M metagenome (GOLD analysis project Ga0247831, IMG submission 192406) | Freshwater microbial communities from meromictic Lake La Cruz, Castile-La Mancha, Spain - LaCruzMarch2015_1m | ecosystem: Environmental > Aquatic > Freshwater > Lake | place: Spain... | reverse complement strand
AATGGAATGGAAAGTGATATTCGACGTGTTTTGTTCCCTGATTCTGATGGAGGTCTTCCCAATGAAGAAATAACCATAGCAGAACAACTCAAAAAAGTAAATTATACCACTGCTTGTGTGGGGAAATGGCACTTGGGGCATTTAGAAAAATACCTGCCTACCAATAATGGGTTTGACTCTTACTTCGGCATTCCTTATTCGAATGACATGGACAGAGAGAAAGGATTCAACAGGGAGATGTTTTTTAGTCCGCAAATCAAAGATTATAATGTTCCATTGATGAGAAATACGGACATTATCCAACGACCAGCCGATCAGAATACCATTACCAAACGTTATACCGAAGAATCGCTAAAGTTTATCAAAGCCAATAAAAGCAAGCCTTTTTTCTTGTATTTGGCTCATTCTATGCCACACATTCCGCTATTTGCATCTACTGATTTTTTAGGTAAAAGCGAAAGAGGCCTTTACGGAGATGCCATCGAAGAAATTGATTGGAGTGTTGGGCAAATTATTAGTATGTTAAAAAATGAAGGACTGGATAAAAATACGTATGTAATTTTTGCATCAGACAATGGTCCATGGAAAATATTCAACCAACATGGCGGGTCAGCGGGACTACTTTTTGGTGGTAAAGGAACTTCTTATGAGGGTGGCATGCGAGTACCATCATTGGTATGGGGTCCGGGACACGTAAAACCTGGCATGGTATCAAAAATGGGTAGTACCTTAGATTTACTCCCTACATTGAGTAAGCTGGCTGGTGTAGCTTTGCCAGCCGACCGCCAATTGGATGGTTATGACCTTTCTGATGTTTGGAAAGGAAAAGAGGAAACACCGAGAAATGAAATGTTTTTTTATCATGCTACCAAACTATTCGCTGCAAGAAAAGGATCATACAAAATGTATTTTCTGAAAAACAATCCCGATGGATATCCAGAAAAAATAGAGACTTTAGAAAAGGCTCAGTTGTTTAACCTTTCTGTTGACCCCTCGGAAAGATTTGATATTGCCGACAAAAACCCTGAAATAATTGAAGAGATTTCCAAAATGGTAGCCAAACATAAGGAAGGCTTGATAAAAGTACCAAATAATTTGGAAAAGTTTATCACCAATTAGGCCTTTGTGGCATTTTTACAAATGTTTTCAATCTGGCAAAGGTCGATTCGTTGAAAATTGAATAATAAAAATGGTGTATTAGTTTTTAAGTTGTCAAGCTTCTTCACATGGTAAATTTTCATAAAATGCACCAAATAGGAATGCTTGCCAAAGTTATCATGAACGAGTTAAATTTTAGTTGAAACAGAATATCTTAGACAAATATTTATAATAGGAATGCTTGGTAGAGACCGGTTTTCCTAGCCAAATAAAAAGTATTGATGTAATACTTGGCCTGTATAAATTGGCACACGACTCAGTCGAAAAATATGATATAAAAAGTCTTTATCCTGACCTTTTGAAAGCTATAATGGTTCATGTAGAAAAAGCCCGATAAGATTTAGGCGATGATTTGATTGGGTGTGAAGGTGCAAACAAACTTTTGCCAGCAAAAATGTATTAGTAAATTTTAATCATAGTTTAAGTTAAAAACAAATTCCCAGTAGTTTCTACTGGGAATTTTTATTTTTTCACAAACAATATTTAAACAACAGAAAAATTGAGAGAACTATTGTTTTTGGGATAGATTGAAAACATAGAAAAAAATTTCATGATACAATATAATAAAAAATTAGTAATCGACAACGAACATCGGATGGAAACCGTAGACCCAAAAATCAAGCGTTTGATTATGTCTTATAATGAAGATACAATGCTCGAAATAGTAGCTTTTAACAAGGGTGGCGATGGAATTGTCACAAACTAAAAACATTCATACTTACAAATGAGAAACGTCGAGATTGTCTAATTTTATCATACACAAAACTCTCTTTATTTGTGTTTAGAAAAAACCATAAGGGCTTTCAAACGAAAGGCTGGGAAAATCATCTTTCATTTTGAAAATTAAATAAATTTTTTTAAATTAGTATTTCGTCAAAAATAGCACACCTCACTAAAGCAGGTTTAAATTTTTACAGTATATTTTCAGTATAGAGTTAAAGTTTGTCAATAGTAGAATTAAAATATCCGATGCCATATTTTAGTCAAATCAATATTTCGATTCTTTAAGACTGCATCTCTAAATATTTATTATTGACCATTTTTGTAGTAATAGTTGAGGCAATTGGTTTAAAAGTGCCTTTTGGGCTCGTATTAAACATAAGTGGAGGAGATGGGATTCGAACCCACGACTTCCTGCATGCCATGCAGACACTCTAACCAACTGAGCTACACCCCCTTGTGTCCACAAAGATGATGGTTTTTATTAAGGTATCCAAAAGTATTTACTACAAAACCGTATTCTTATTCATTCAACATTTTTAAGCTCTAAGTAGTTATAAAATATTACCTTTATTAAAAGTATTATTAATTTACTAACTATCAGCACTTTACAAATTTTTCACTAATCAATTATTCATTATCAACTACTTATTTGTACTTTTGTATTAATCAAACAAAATCATGAAAACAAAATTATTTAAATACTTTATCGTTTCTTTTACACTTGTATTTGTAACTTGGTCTTGTGATAAATCAAAAAACGAAAATCCTCAACCGCAGGTTTTGGTTAGTTCTACGCTCGTAAAAGAACTAACCAAAGAGCAACTAATTGCAGCGATTGGTTCAAGTTTAGGTTCGCAAGCCTCACTTTTTATACGTTCGGGCGTAAAACAATACAAAGTTGTTTATAAAACCAAAAACACCGATGGCACCGAAATTCAAGCTTCTGGTGCGGTAATAATTCCAACTGGCACCACAACGCCGCTTTCGTTGGTCAGCTATCAGCACGGAACAATCTTCGATGACAAACAAGCACCATCATACTTTACAGCCGATGGTGAAGGCACGCTTGCTTCAGTTATAGCAACGATTGGTTACATTGTAGCCGCTCCTGATTACATTGGTTATGGAGCATCAAATACCCTTCCTCACACTTATGAGCATCGTGAAGGACTTGCTTCTGCAAGTTTAGATATGCTTCGTGCTGCAAAAGAGATAATTGCAAAAGAAAAAATAAGTTGGAATAATAACTTACTGATAGCTGGTTATTCAGAAGGAGGATTTGCGACAATGGCTTTACAGAAAAAAATCGAAGAAGAAACTGGCTCTGAATTTAACCTAAAAGCCTCAAGTTGTGGAGCTGGTGCATATAATAAAACCTTGAGTTTCAAGACTTTGGTTTCTATGCCTTCGAGTGGAAATTCTCAACATAATTCTTCATATATTTGGGTTATGTTGACTTATGATAGAATCTATAAACTCAATCGCCCGATGACCGCTTATTTTGCGGCGGCTTATGCAGCTCAGATTCAGAAAGAGCAGCAAAATGCACGAATTTCGGGAAGTCTAACCACAATTTTGAGCGATGCTGTAAAAAAAGGCATTATTGATGGAACAGACACCGCCTTGTTGAATGCAGTAAAAGACAACGATATTTTTGATTGGAAACCGAAAACTTCAACTCAACTCTACCATGGAACAGCTGATACTTATGTTCCATATTTCAACTCTCAAACTGCTTTAGACGCTATGAAAAAACGTGGTGCAAGTAACGTAGAATTGATTCCTATAACTGGTGGTGACCATGGTTCGTCCATTCAAAACTATTTACTCGGTACTTTATCATTCTTTGGAAATGTCAAATAATTGAAATTGAGAATGGAAAATTTAAAATTCTTAATTCTCTACTATCAATTCTAAATTTTTAATTCTCAATTTATAATTACTTATCGATGGCAAATTTACAGACAGGTGTTGTACACACAGTATTTTTTTGGTTAAAAGAAAAAGATAACAAAGAACAACAAGATGCACTCCACGAAGGTTTGAAAGAACTTTCAAAAATTGATTTAATTAAAACTGCTTATGTTGGTCGCCCTGCCAACACTACGCGTGAAGTAATTGATTCTACATACAATTTTTCTGTGACTTTTGTTTTCGACAATTCAGTTGACCAAGATGCTTATCAAGTACATCCCGACCATTATGTATTTATTAATAATTGTTCTTTTCTTTGGGAAAAAGTGGTCGTTTATGATGCTGAAAGTTAATTTTTATCAAAATATTAGCCAATTTTGCAGTTTTTTCAGAAATTTGCAGTCAATTTCTATGAACTAGATTCGCATTGTCCTTGATTTCCCATGAAAAAAATACTATTATCTATATTTACTTTTACTTCAACACTTGCTTATTCACAGAAGCTAAGTTTTGAAGCCAAAGGTATTATTGCCATTTCAGATGCAGATATGGCTGCCTCAGCTTTTGTTGATGGCAAACTTTTTAAAGAGCGTGGCCCCAAAGATTTTATGTCGATTGTGAAATTTCCAATTGATAAGTATTCCGACGAAATAAAGAGTTTAGTAGTCTCAAACTCGGCTATCAACTCGGCCAAAAGCATTGTTATTTCGCCAAATCGCCCAATTGCTTATGTTGTAGAAACGCGTGGCACCACACCCGAAACTACAACTGAAATTTCTAATCTCAATACAGAATTGCCTGTGGGTGGTTTTATTTCAGTGGTTGATATTAGCGATTTATCACAACCAAAAGTTCTTTATAAGTTTCCGACTGGAAAAAACCCAACTGCGATTGAAATTAGTCCGAATGGAGAATATTTAGCACTTTGTAGCGAAGAAAGCGGCAAAGAATTGCAGATTATGGAACTTGACCCAAGTGGAAAGCCGATCAGAATTATAAATAAACCACAAGATTTTCAAGCAGGAAAAATTTCAGACATCACTTGGCATCCAAACAATAATTTCTTAGTTTTTACGATGGAAGATACAAAAGAAGTTGGTTTGCTGAAGCTTACTCGAGATGGCCCCACGACTAAAATTATTCGATTAGATATAGTTGGCCGCACGCTAAAGGTTGGAAGTTTACCAAGTGCAGGTAAATTTACGCCCGATGGTAAATATTATCTTTTCCCCGACATCAAATCAAATATTGCAAATAAATCAGAATCGGGTAACGATGCTTTTGGCGATATGTTTGTACTTAAATTTAATCTCGATGGTACAAGTGAGCATTATTTAATCACAAAAACAAAAATTGGAGAAACACCAACAGGTTTCGCCATTAGTCCAGATGGAAGTTTGGTTGCAGTGACAAATGCCAAAAAATCTTATTTCCCATGGAAGATTAATGAATCTTCAAAAAAAGCTTCAATTTCATTATTAAAACTGTCAACGGATGGCTCTTTGAATAACATAGCCGAATATGAATTTGATGGAATTTTACCAAAAAATATAGTATTTGATAAAACTGGTGAAAACATTGCCGTAACGGTTTTCGATTATTTTAATTTTGGAAAACACTTTGGCGGACTTGAATTTTGGAAAGTAAAAAATGGAGAAAACCCAAGTTTACAAAAACAAGATTTCAAACTTTTAATGCCTCGTGGCTGTCACGCAATCCATATTGTGAAATAAAATTTTCTAATTCTCAAAAAAGCCTTCAAATCATCCTTGAAGGCTTTTTTGTTTTAGATAAATCAGTTAGATTTGGTTTTATTATCTTGTTTATACACTTCCAACCCTAAAAAATGACATCAACAAACAACGAAGGACTACGCCGTGAAATCGGAATTTTGGGCTTGGCAGCAAATACACTCAACCGAACCATCGGAGCAGGAATTTTCGTGTTACCTGCTTTTGTCGCCAGCTTTTTAGGAGAAACCAGTATTTTAGCCTACCTTTTCTGTGGCTTTCTAATGATGCTCATCATGCTTTGTTTTTCAGAGATTGGCAGTAAAATCACAGTATCCGGTGGTGCTTATGCCTACATTCACGCTGCTTTTGGGCCGTTTGCAGGTTTCTTGGCCAATACCATGTTTTGGTTTGTTGGAATCTTAGCCGATGCCGCTATTGCCAATGCCATGGTCGATACGCTCAGTATTTATTTACCAATTCTTGCCGAACTTCCAGTTCGAGCATTGTTTTTTTTTATAGTTTTTGGCTTGTTTACTTACATAAATATCCGTGGTGTAAAACATGGCGATAATGTTGTAAAAATAAATACGCTGATAAAAATCATTCCGTTCGTGATTCTCATTATAGCAGGTTTTTTTGGCACTTCTATTGAAAATTTGAAGTGGCACGCTCTACCGACAATTTCAAAATTGGGAGAAGCATCTCTCCTATTGTTTTTTGCTTTTGCTGGCGGAGAGGCATCATTAAATGTCAGCGGTGAACTCAAAAATCCACAAAAAGTTGTGCCATTAGGCATACTTTCAGGCATGGGTGCGGTGGTTTTGTTCTATATCATGATTCAAACAGTTTCGCAAGGTGTGCTTGGAGCAGATTTAATCAATAAAAGTGAAGCACCACTGGCAGCGGTAGCAAACAAAGTAATTGGGCCTTTTGGCTCAACTTTAATGATAGCAGGAGCAGCTTTTTCGATGTTTGCGGCATTAAGTGGGTCTGTTTTATCGTATCCAAGAGTGATTTTTGCAGGAGCAAACAAAGGTTGGATGCCCCAAATAATGGCAAAAGTTCACCCAAAATTTGCTACGCCTTATGTGGCAATCATTACTTATGCAACTTTAGATTTCATCTTTTCAATCTCTGGCGGATTCAAAGAATTAGCTATCATTGCGAGTGCATCGCTACTGACAGTCTATTTGGGCGTTGTTTTAGCAACAATCAAACTGCGACTTGATGAAAATGGAAAAACCGATGGTTTTAGAATCCCAGGCGGTATCACTATTCCGATTTTGGCAGCCATCGCAATTCTATGGTTTTTGTCTAATTTGGCAATCAAAGAAGTGAGTAGTTTAGCTATTTTTCTGGTGGCTTTATCGGTAATTTATTTTTTAATTACTTTTTTCGAAAAAAAAGAAAAACAAGGATAGTAAAATCTAGGTTGGTGTAGATATTCATTTTTTATTGAAACAAACTATCAAATTATGAAATACCTGACATCAATTTTATTTCTATTTATTTTTTCATGTGAAGTATCTTCAAAGAATATTTCTTCATAATCAATTAATATGACAAACAGCTTATCATATTTAGCTCTGGGCGATAGCTATACCATTGGCGAAAGTGTAGCAGAAAGCGAGCGTTGGCCTGTTCAATTGAGTAAAAGTTTAGCTAAAAACGGTGTAGAAGTAGCTTCACCCCAAATAATTGCTCAAACTGGTTGGACAACCGACGAACTAAAAGAAAAAATTGTTTCGGAAAATATAACAAAAACTTATGATTTGGTTTCTCTTCTGATAGGCGTAAATAACCAATATCGTGGGCGAAGTGTTGAGGAGTTTCAAACAGAATTTGTCGAGTTACTCGAAACAGCTTTCAAATTTGCTTGCAATAAAGCTGAGCGAGTTTTTGTGGTTTCAATTCCCGATTGGGGTATAACGCCATTCGGAAGGCAAGGACAAAATAAAACAATTTCAGAACAAATTGACTTATTCAATAAGATAAAAAAAGAAGAAACCGATAAAAAAGGCATTTTATTTATTGATATTACTCCAATTTCTCGTCAAGCAATAAACGATGTTTCGCTTGTTGCCAAAGATGGTTTACATCCTTCGGAAAAAATGTATCAGCAATGGGTAGAGAAAATTTTACCAGAATTATTGAAGAAAATAAAATTATGACAATAGACGATTTCAAGCAAAAAGCAATCGAACTCGATAAAAATGATAAACTTGCTCATTTTAGAAATCAATTCGAAATTGGCGATGAAATATATTTAGACGGAAACTCCTTAGGACGATTACCCAAGAAAACTATCGAAATCAGTACAAATCTGATTAAAAATCAATGGGGAAAAAGATTGATAAGAAGCTGGAATGAGCATTGGATTGAATTACCAAATAAAGTTGCGGCAAAAATAGCTCAAGTTGTAGGTGCAAGACCTGATGAGATTTTTGTAGGTGATAGCACTTCTATCAATTTTTATAAACTGGCATTTGCTGCTCTTAGTTTTCAAAATAATAGAAGTAAAATTATCACTGATTCACTTAATTTTCCGACTGACATTTATGTTTTGCAAGGTTTGATAGAACAACACTTTAAAAATCATTCACTTTCAATCATCAAAAGTAATGATGAAATAAGCATTAGTGATGAGGCAATTGAGCAGGCTTTAGATGAAAATACGGCCTTACTAACGCTTAGCCATGTGGTTTTTAAGAGTGCATATCAATATAATATGCAGAAAATCAACGACTTAGCACACATAAAAGGTGCTTTAGTTATATGGGATTTGAGCCATTCGGCTGGAGCAGTTCCTTTAAATCTCAACGAATCGGATGCAGATATGGCCGTAGGTTGTACTTACAAATACTTAAATGGTGGCCCTGGAGCTCCCGCATTTTTGTATGTGAGACACGATTTGCAAGAAAAGCTTATAAACCCGATTTGGGCGTGGTTTAGCCATGAAAAACCTTTTGATTTTACGTTGGACTATACCGCTAAAAATGATATTCAACGATTTGCCTCAGGAACTCCTTCCGTACTCTCCTTGGCTGCAATTGAAACAGGTTTAGATGTAATGCTCGAAGCGGGAATGCAAAATCTCCGAGAAAAAAGCGTTGCTCAAAGTAGTTTTTTGATAGAAATAGTCTTAAATCTCTTAGAACCACTCGGTTTCACAATTGCATCGCCGTTGAATGTAAACGAACGTGGCTCACATATTTCGATACAACACCAAGAAGGATACAAAATCAATCGAGCAATGATAGAGCCAATGGATGGTTCTCCGAGTATTATTCCAGATTTTCGACCACCAAACAATATAAGACTTGGTATTGCACCACTTTATAACACTTTCGAAGAAATTTTTCAAACTATCGTTCGAATAAAAAAAATCGTAGAAACAAAAGAATTTGAGCGATTTGGAGATGAAAAACTTGTTGTTGTGTAATAATTCCAAAGGAAAGGGTTTGCAAACCCTTTCCTTTGGAATTATCTATTACTCTTTTTTCGCTCGTGTATTAAATTTAATTACTGCTTGAATCACATCCCACATATCGGTTGGGATTTCATTGAGGTGATTAAATTCTCCTGCACCATTTATCCTTTCTCCTCCTTCAATCGTGATAACTTCTCCATGAGGTATGCAGCAAAATCTGACATCAATTAAGCAACAAAATTGGCTAATTCTTGATGCTCTATTACTCGCTTGATGGCACATTACCATAATCAATGAAGCGTTCTCTCAAATGTAGATGAAAAGCTTCGGATGGAAACAATCTATTCCACGCACCTTTGGTTGGAAATGGGCCAGGTGCAATGGCATTTAATCAAATTCCATATTTCACCCTCTCAACTGCTAAACTTCGAGTAATTGTCAAAACCCCTGATTTAGCCATTGCTGAAGACACTATAAATCCAGAACCCGTAGAAGCATAAGTAGTTACGATACTTAGCACCGTATCTGCTTGTTTTTGTTAAATCCAATGTTTACCCAGTGCTAGTGTTGTATAATACGTTCCTTTTAATATACTATCGACAATTGTATCAATGGCACGGTGCGAAAGACGTTCGGTTGGAGATATAAAATTGCCAGCAGCATTATTTAGCAGTCCGTTAATTTGTCCAAACTCAGCCAAAGTTTTAACTTTCATCGCTTCAATTGCACCGTAATCTCGCACATCACAGGCAAGCGGTAAGATTTTACCTCCTATTGCTTGTTCAATTTAATGTGCAGTTTCTTCTAAATCGGATAATTTTCTACTTGTAATCACCACATTCTCACCGAGTTCAAGAAAATATTTCGACATTGATTTCCCAAGTCCAGTTCCGCCGCCTCATACAATAAAAGTTTTTCCTTCTAATGCTCCATCTCTGAGCATAGGTTCGTTAAAAGTCATTAAAAATTTTCTTTTTATTGATGAATAGTTCGTATGTCTAAAACAAAAAATCCACAAATGTCTAAATCATCTGTGGATTTTTTTAAGAAATATTGTAGCCGTTAAGTAATTTCTCGTAAATTATTTGGTTACGTTTCAAAGTGTAGACCTATAAAAAAAGAGTTCAAAAAGCACGATATTTGCGGATTTAATGAATTTACAAAAACGGTTAAAAAAACAATTGTTTTTTTAACCGTTTTTGTAATATTAAGTAATAAAGTATTATTTATCGACAAATTTGCTAACAGCTAAATATTGGTCTATAACCTTATTATTTCACTGTAGCCCAAAATACTATATTGACCGTGGGCTACATAAGTTCTAAAATGAAACTAAAATGGTTAGAAAAAAGCCTTTTTCGGAAAGTTATAAGGCCAATAAATAACGTTATCAGTTTTAGCTAGACAAAATCAGATATCGCTTAATAGTTCTTTTGAAAATTTATTAGCTGCTAGTTTTTTAAATCCTGAGACACAAGAAATGAGACGGTTCGCCGAAGTGACAGTTCGCCGACGATTTAAAAGCTTGATTATCAATAAACTAATAACTATGGTTTTGTCGATTATTTTTTTCACAATACTTATAGAACATTTAAAGAAAATTTTTCTTTTTACCTTTTAAAATCCCAAATAAAAATGAAAAAAAAAGTATTTCTTCACATCATCTGTTTATTTATTCCAGTTATCACCTTTTCTCAAGTCGGCTTTGGCTCCAATTTAGGTGGTCAAAAATGGAGAATTTTGTCATCTCCCTCAGTCAGAGTAATTTATCCAGTCGGAATGGAATCTAAAGCTCAACGAATAGCCAATATTACCAACTATATTGACAAAAACAATACCCGTTCTATTGGCAATAAAACAGGAAGTATAGATATCGTTTTACAAAATCAGACCATAGTCCCGAATGCTTATGTTGGTTTGGCACCATTCAGAAGCGAGTTTTTTTGTACTCCACCTTCTACTAATAATTTGGTTGGAAGCCTAGATTGGGTAGATGTACTTACGATCCATGAATATAGACACGTACAACAAATCATTAATTCAAGACGTGGAATTAGCAAAGTAGCATCAATATTTCAAGGTCAATCAGGTTGGTCTCTTCTATCAAACCTTAGTTTACCTAATTGGTATTTTGAGGGAGATGCAACTATTGCGGAAACTGCATGGAGTTTGGGAGGACGTGGACGCTCCGCTTTTTTTACGATGGAGCAACGTGCATTAGCTTATGCAGGCATCAACTACTATTATCAAAAAAATAGAAATGGATCGTATAAAAGTATGATACCTGACCGTTATAGATTAGGATTTATGATGCTTACAAAAGCAAGAGAACTAAAAGGCAATGATGTAACGGCTAAAGTACTAAAAGATGCCGTTCGATATAAAGGTATAATTTATCCATTTTCGAAGGCACTAAAAAGGAATGTTGGCTATAATTCAAAAAATCTCTATAAATTATCATGGGATGATAGTAAACTTCTTTGGGCTGATAGACTAAAATCAGCAAGTTTAATAAACACCACCCCTGTTACACAAAAAAATATGCAAACCGTGACAGACTATAATTTTCCGAGAACATTGAAAGATGGTAGTATAATTGCGATAAAATCAAGTTATAAACAAACTGAAAGAATTGTTAGCATTAAAAATGGCATTGAAAAAACACTTACCACGGTTGGAATTGCCCCACCTGACAATTTTTTCGGAATAGGCAATAGATTTTTGACTTGGATAGAGATAGAAAGGAATCCAAGACGTGAGCGACAAACGTTTTCTAATATAGTGATATATGATTTGAATACAAAAAGTAAGACACGCTTTACATCTAAGAGTCGCTACTTTTCGCCTGTGGCATCGCCGGATGGTAATACAATTGCGGCTATTAATGTTACCCCTAATCAAGAGTGTAATATTCACTTATTAGATATTTTTTCAGGCAAAATTTTGAAAAAAATTGAGAATCCCGCTAATTATTTTCTTAGCAGAATCGCTTGGACCAATGATGGCAAAAATTTAATTTCGATTGCTAAAAAACAAGACAAAGTAGCTCTTGTTAAAATTGAAAGTTGGGGAGAAAACAATATAGTTGAACTAACTGACTGGACTCGACACACCCTCGAAGCTCCATCAATTTTTGAAAATAAAGTATATTTTTCTGCTTCCTATTCGGGTATTGATAATATTTATTGCGTAGATTTAGGTGGTAATAAAAAAATAAACGTAGTCAGTTCAGTACCTGTTGGAGCATTCGAGCCAGAAGTAAGTAAAGATGGTAAATCCATTTATTTTACGGAGTTTACCGAAGCTGGCTACATGATTAGCAAACAAGGTTTAAAAACCGAACTACTCGAATATCAGGTAAAAGAGCCCCATCAAATGCCATTTTTTGAAACAGTAGCTAACCAAAATGAAGGCGGTAATATACTTGAAAAAGTGCCAACGCAACAGTTTTCTTCAAAATCGTACTTAGGACTTTTCAGAGGATTAAAACTACATAGTTGGACTATTAACCCCTCGCCAAGTAATCCAAGATTGAGCATTGAGGCCAATAATATACTTAATGATGTTTCATTGGTTTCGAGTGTCTCTATCAACCGAAATGAGGCTAATTCTGTTGGACTAAACACCGAATTTAAGATTGGGCGTTATTTTCCAGAGTTTACATTTGGGCTACTTAGCACAAAAAGAAATACGTCTTATTTAGATGATAAATTTAAATTGATTAATCAATATTTTAATGAAAATGGATTTTCAGGCAAAATCAATATTCCTCTAAATTGGATAAATGGCAATTTTCAAATCACTTTAGCTCCTAATATAACCATTACTCAACACCACCTTTCCAACGTTAAAAACGAAAATGGAACTGTTCAACCTAATAGCACTTTCTTGAGTAGTAGTTTAGGATTAAAATCAGGAATTGTACACAGAACTGCTCTTCAAAATGTCGGTCCAAGATTAGGTGTAATGCTTCAAGCTTACGTCATTAATACCGTTAATGGCTCAAATGCTTCGAAAATAGATGCACAAGGAACGGTCTATCTTCCTGGAATTGGCAAAAACCATAATATTTCACTAAGAACTTCCTATCAGAAAGAAGCATTGACAAATACCTATCAATTTTCGGATACACATTTGTATTCGAGAGGCTATAAAGCCCCCGCCAATGATGCTTTCAAATTAATTTCGGTCAATTATGGTCTTCCATTGCTATATCCTGATGCTGGAATTGCAGGAATCACCTATTTTAAACGTGTGAGAGCCAATTTGTTTTATGATTATGGTATAGCAGAAACCACAAAATCAAAAATGAAGAATAACTTCCGTTCAACGGGTGCTGAAATAATTTTTGATAATACTTTGCTAAATACTTTTGAAATTAGCACTGGTTTACGTACATCGATACTTTTAGATAAATATCCATCTGACAGTAAAAGTGCCAGATTAGAGTTTTTTATATCATTGGAATATTAAGCGAATTAGCAAAAATATGCTTATCTTATACGAAAACTGATAATAATAATTTAAATACTTTTTCGCAGATATAAAACTTATGCCCAAAACTTTGCAGTAAACATTACAACAAAAAACCTTAGATAATTATTATCTAAGGTTTTTTGTCTGAAAATATTTAAAGAATTATTTAGCAGCTACGATTTTAACATCTACTTGGAATTTATCATAAATCATTTTGTCGCCTATTGATTCGAAGAATAATTTTGAACCAAATTTGCTACCAAATTTTGTACGGTCAACTTCAAATTTTGCAATTGCAGTTGTAATACCTTTAGCGTCAATTGAAACTACCGCTGGGAAAGTAATTGCTTGTGTAACACCATTGATTGTCAATTCGCCAGCTAGATCATAATTTGAACCTGATTTTAAGGTAGCTTTTTTGATATTCAATTTAGCAAGTGGAAAATTAGCTATATCAAAGAAATCTGGAGTTGTTAAGTGTCCAACTAATTTAGCATTATAACCGTCATCAGTCAAATCTAAACATTTTATAGTTTTCATATCAATCGTAAACTCACCACCTTGCAATTTTCCACCGTTTACCACCAAGCTACCGCTTTTAATACCAATTGTACCATTGTGTTCGCCTGTTACCTTTTTACCTAACCAATTGAAAGTACTTGCTTTAACATCAACTTTTAAAGCAACTGGTGCAGCAGAAACCAAACCTTCTTTACCACCATCGGCCATTGCTGAAACACTTACTAATGCAGCAAACGCTACAACCATCAAAATCTTAACTACTTTCATTTTGAACTAAAATTGAATTTAAAAAAAATATAATAAATAAAAAATACGCTTTTAATCTTCGCTTCCACGCAGCTTATCTAAAAGTCTGCTTAATGTATCGGCTTCAACATTATTCAGAAACTGCCGGCTGAATTAACGATTAACTTGAATTTCGTCAATTTGTTTTAAAATCTGCGAACCAGTTTCAGTGATTATAATATCAGATGCAAGACGGTCTGTGGCATTATCGCATCTTGAAACATAACCTTTTAATAATAATTTAATAAGCAAACGAGATGTATTCGATATTTTATCAAGCATACGCTAAAAGAGTTCATTTACTGTAATCGGATTAGGGAATTGACCACGCAAGATCTTAAGAACATTATATTGTTGAGGCGATAAATCAAATGTCTTCAACAATCCTAATTGCTCAGAGTTCATCCATTTGGTTGTGTACATAATATTAACAACTACCTTTTGGTTGGTACTTTTGAATGATTTTTGTTGTTTAATATCTTTATCTATTGACATGAACACATTTTTTCATGTTTTCCATTAAAAATATAATACATTGACAATATATGTCTATACTTACAATACAATAAGCGTTTATTTTAGTTCAACATTTATAAAAAAATGTCTCTTATTTATAAATTCTAAAAAAAGAATTATTCAAATATAAATACAACTAATAATGAGGCTTTTAGAAAAAAAATAAAGTTTCATTTATCAAGAAACCAATATAATGAGCAATTACTTCATGTTAAAAATTTTTATTTTTCGGTAGTTCCGACTAAAATTTAAAAATAACAAAGATAATTGGCTAAAAATAACGAATTTCGCCCCTTGAAAATATAGAAAACAATAATGAAATTATCAAAACCTTTAGTTTTAGCCTCAAATTCGCCACGCCGAAAAGAAATCATGCAAAATGCTGGTTATGAATTTACGGTTGAAGTAATTCAAACAGATGAAAGTTTTTCGGCTGATATGCCCGTGGAGGAAGTTCCTGTTTTTTTGGCACATACAAAAGCCGAGTGTTTCAGAGAAAAACTTCAAGATGAAATCATTATTTGTGCCGATACCGTGGTGATTATCGACCAAGAAAATAAAAAAAGTAGTATCTTAAATAAGCCTGCCGACCACTCCGAAGCTAAAGAGATGCTCAGATTATTGAGCGGGCGTGTACATCGAGTGATTACAGGTGTTTGCGTAATGACTGCCGAAGAAACCGTTAGTTTTGCAGATACTTCACATGTGCATTTTAAGGAATTATCTGATTGGGAAATAGATTATTACATTGAGCGTTGCAAACCCTTCGATAAAGCTGGTGCTTATGGCGTTCAAGATTTCATTGGTATGATTGCTATCCCGAAAATAGAAGGTTCATTTTATACTGTTATGGGCTTGCCAATTCATCGGGTTTATGACGCTTTGGAAAAGTATGTTCTCAAAAATTAATCAATATTTTTACGAAATACTTTAACCTTATACAAAATGAAACGCATTTTACTGCAATGCACATTACTGCTATTTGTATTCCAACAGTCTTTTAGTCAAGTTGTTACGACTGATTCTTACTTTCCGAATGGCGATAAAGAAATTACTTTAATTTTTGATATAAAACAAGCCAAAGAAATTCGTGTTGCTGGTTTGCTCGGAAAAACTTCCGATGTTTTTTTGTGGTCAGGTGCAGGAACTTCCGATAATGCTTTTGAATATCAACCAACTGGACAAACAAATTTCAATGTTCCGTTTGAAATGGGACGCATGACATCTATGGGCAACGACCGTTGGAGCATAAAGCTAAAACCTCGTGATTATTATAAAGTTCCAGTAGGACGAACTATCAAAAAACTTGGTTTATTGTTGAAAACTGGTGATGGAAAAGCCCAAACTGAGGATTTTATCTTGGATTTATTTGATGATGGTTTGTATTTTAAAATCATTGAACCAGACTTAACTCAAGTCTTTGAGGAAAATCAATCAATATCTATTACTTTAAGAACATCTTATATTGTTGACAAAATTAAGTTTGAGAATAAAGTATTTCTAAAAGAATTTAACGACACAAATTCCGCATCAATCAGCATCAATGTATCGCAAATTTCTTTAACCCTAACCATACTCAAAAGTAATCAAACCATTACTGAAGAAATTAGATTTAATATCAAACCCAAAAATACAATCTTGAACCAACCACCAAACATCAAAGACGGCATAAATTATATCGATGATAATAGCGTCACGTTTTCGTTTTTTGCTCCTAAAAAAAGTTTTGTTCATCTCATCGGAGATTTCAATGATTGGCAAATCGACCCCAAATATTTAATGAATCAAACGCCCGATGGTGAACGTTATTGGCTGACTATCAGTAATTTAGAAAAAGGCAAAGAATATGCGTTTCAATATCTGATTGATGGAAAAATAGCCGTAGGTGACCCTTTTTGCGAAAAAATCCTCGACCCAAATTTTGATTCGGAAATCTCAGCAAGTACGTATCCGAACCTCAAACTTTATCCATCAAAAAATACTTACGGCGGAACAGTTTCCGTGCTTCAAACTGCCCAAACACCTTATGATTGGAAAGTCAAAGACTTCAAACGCCCAACTAAAGAAAAATTAGTTATTTATGAGCTTTTGGTACGTGATTTTATCATTTCTCGAAAATATAGAGAAGTAGCTGACTCAATAGCATATTTCAAGCGTTTGGGTATAAATTCTATCGAATTAATGCCAATTAATGAATTTACGGCCAATAATTCTTGGGGTTATAATCCGACTTACTATACCGCCCCCGACAAAGCTTATGGCACAAAAGATGATTTGAAATATCTGATTGATAAATGCCATGAAAACGGCATTGCGGTGATTCTTGATATAGTTTTTAATCATGCCGATTATGAATTTCCCTATACAAAAGCTTACTGGGCAGGTTCGCAACCTTCGGCGGATAGTCCATTTATGAATCAATCTGCTCCACATCTTTACTCGGTTTTCTTTGATTTTAACCACGAAAGTACGGCCACCCAAAACTATTTTGACAAGGTTTTAGAGTTTTGGGTGAAAGAATATAAAGTTGATGGTTATCGCTTCGATTTATCAAAAGGTTTTACACAAAGAAAATCATTGACAGATGCTCAGATGGCGGCTTATGACGAGCAAAGAATCAAAATTCTGAAGCATTTTTATGATAAAATCCGTGTATTTGATAAAGATTGTTATTTAATTTTAGAACATTTTGCTGATAATGCTGAAGAAACAGAACTAGCAAATCATGGTTTTATACTTTGGGGAAACATGAATGGTGCAGCTCGAAACAATGTTAAAGGCACAAATAATAGTTTTTCTGGACTGAATTATAAATTTAAAGGATGGAACAATCCTAATTTAGTAGCTTATATAGAAAGCCACGACGAAGAAAGGATTGTATATGATGCATTAAACAATGGACGTAATGAGGTAAAAAACTTAGCCACAATTCTCGAACGCTCAAAAGCAGTTGCAGCCCTGTTTTTTGCATATCCAGGCCCTAAAATGCTTTGGCAATTTGGCGAGTTTGGCTACGACATAAACATAGATTTCAATGGAAGAACAGGTTTAAAACCACAAAAATGGGAATATCTGAAAGATGAAAACCGACTGAAATTATTTAAAGTTTATGCCGAATTAATCAAACTTAAAACTACGCAAGAGGCATTTTCTTCAAAAGATTTTAATGAAACTTCGGGTGGGGTTGTGAAACAAGTAGCATTAAATCATAGTTCGATGAATGTACGAATCATTGCAAATCTTGGTATTAATAGCGAAACAGCCAATATCAACTTTGAATCGACTGGTAAATGGTATGAGTATTTTACCGGACAGGAAATTTATATTAATGATGCAACTCCTCGAATGAATTTAGCAGCAGGTGAATTTCATATTTTTACGAATGTAAAATTACCTACACCCGAAGCCAATTTAGTGCCGTGGCAAGGTGATTTTACGATAACGGCTAATGAAATTTCATCGAATAATTCAAAAATTCAGGTCGCTGGCATTCCACTTTACCCAAATCCTACTACCGATAAGATAACGCTGAAACTCAACGGTGAAAAAACGAAAATTTTGATAGAAGATATTTGGCACAAAACTTTGTTTCAGACCGAAACAAAAGAAATCGAACCAAGTTTAGACTTAACGGGTTATTCGTCAGGAATGTATTTTATACGTACGATTCAAAAAGGGAAAACTCGAACAACCAAAGTAATTAAAAACTAAAAGCGGATTTCATACTCCGTTTCTCAAAACCTATGACCAAAGACGAATTAGTTATTTTCTATAACGAACCCGACGAAAAAGTGTACGTAAAAGTACCCGCTGGACTGGAAACTCACTACCAATTATCAAACTTATCGGGTAAAATCTTGCAAGAAGCAATCCATGAAAAAGCCTTGCACGATTTCGATTTGTCGGGTCTTCCCGAAGGCATTTATTTTGTAATTGTCAATCAAGATGATGTCATTCGTTCGAAGAAGATTATAAAAGAATCTTGATTAATTTTACTAAAAAATCATATATTTGATTTAAAATACTACGATTATGACAGCAATAAGCAAGTTTGAAAACCCGATTTCGATTGAGCAGCATTCTGTAACACCAAAAACCTTACCAGAATTTTTGGAATGGGAGCCAGAAGACGGCTTCAAATATGAATGGAATGACGGAGAAATAATACAATTTAATGGAATGGACAAGAAACAAATTTATATTTATATTCTAATAAACAAAGTTTTTAATAAAAAAGGCTACGGAGAAACTGGCACTTTGGTATGTGAATATAACACCATGCTATCAGGAATTCAAATGAGAAGACCTGATATAGCTTATCTGTCTGACGAAGAAGGCAAAAGAGCAAATGATGGCGAAGAAATAATTCCAGCATTTATGATTGAAATTATTTCAACGAATGATAATTTGAATAAAGTAGAAGAAAAGATAACTGAATATTTTAAAACGGGCGTAAAAGTAATTTGGAATATTTTACCCGAACAAAAATTAGTCTATGTCTATACCTCTCGCAAGCAAGTGCAGATTTGTATGGATGATGATATTTGCTCAGCCGCACCAGTTTTGCCTGAGTTTGAGGTAAAGGTTAGTGAGATTTTTGGTTGAAAAGAGAGCTTACAGTTATAAACTCTCTTTTGGAATAACATATCATTCAATTTTTCTAAATTGCAAAGTAGAGTTTAAGTATTTTTGGTTTTGCGAAACTACCTTTTTCAATGTTATTTCTCTATTAATCAAAGAATAATTCCAAGTGCCCTTAAATAACTCTAATGGGAGCAATGTTTTAAAAGGGTCTGTAGAGCCTTCGGTCGTGGAAACACTTTGTAATATAATTTGATTATTTGTATTGATTTGATATAAAATATCGAGTACACCTTCCTTTAAAATGACTTTACCAGTACAGGCATTATTACCATTATTTAAGTTTTTGTTTCTAAACTTACAATCTCCCCAACTATTTATAGCGTTTTTTAGGGTTTCATCTGTTGCATTTAATACTTGAATCTAAGTATAGTTTATCATTAATTTCTCCAAAATCTAAAACTACCACACCTTTTTGGTAGATTTTATGATCAAATTGCAAAATTATATGCTCAATTTCCACAGAAGAAAATACGCCAAATGAACTAAATAAGTTGTATAAAACAGGATTATTACTTGAATTCTCCATGATAAATGTATTATTTAGCAAAAGA
>Ga0247831_1004099_pt1 | contig 19964 bp, 15 predicted proteins | sample LaCruzMarch2015__9_FD_192406 | JGI IMG/M metagenome (GOLD analysis project Ga0247831, IMG submission 192406) | Freshwater microbial communities from meromictic Lake La Cruz, Castile-La Mancha, Spain - LaCruzMarch2015_1m | ecosystem: Environmental > Aquatic > Freshwater > Lake | place: Spain... | reverse complement strand
AACTGGAAATCGCGACGGGCCAAACAACCGATGCCTCGAACCAAGATCGAACTGCCTTGCAGATCGCGCTCGTTGGCGCGTCCGCACGCAGAGACGTTGTACTGATCGCCAGGCGAGAGGTAGACATCCTCGTAGCTGTCGGTTACATCAAAGGTCGCTCCCTCGGGATCGGAATACCAGATTTTGTATTGAATCTGGTAGACGGGCTGATCGGTCTCGTTGGTGACAGTCAGCTCAGTGTCAAAGCTAATGTCACCGTCTTCATCGGGCTCGTTAGCAAAAAGACTGGAAAAAAAAGCAGTCATAAATTTAGGATTTTTCAAATAGTAACATATTTTTCTTGTGCTACATCATTTAATTAAAGATTGCTGGGTGAAAATAATTCTTCGTAATCTTAGCCGAACGATAATCAACTGTTAACTTCGCTCCTCGCAGGGCAAAATATATTTACCAGATCTTTTTGCGCTTACAGGATTTATAAAAGAGATAAGGCGCTAATAACGAGAAAAATAAAGTGATCAAAAAAAACTGATTATCCATAAGGCCTGCAAGTTGAGCCTGTTTTAACTGTCCACCATTTAGCTGAGATGCGAAATAGAGCTTAGTCTGAATTAGTGACCACAAAAAGACCATAATAGTAATAAACATATTAAAGGTATATATTAAATCAGCAAGAGTTGGATAATTTAATCCTGGAGGTAGTATTTTTTTGTAACCATCCTGCAAAAACACAAGAACAAGAAGCGCAGATGCAGGTATAGCCAATTTGGTTTGATAATCCTGTATAGCCACCAAGGGAGCCGTAATTACAATTATCATTACTATTACCAATGGAAGGAAAATATTAACAAATGAGTTCCATGGATCCCGAGTCAAAGTCGTTTCTATTCTAAAAGCTTGATATGCTGAGAAGTTTTGTTTATTAAAGAAACTATTGGCATATTGAAAGCCCCAATTTGTTTGATAGGTATTTATGTACGGTATAACATCACAATGCTTCAAACTATATCCATTGATAGAAGGGGGTGCAGTAATAACTTGGCCGGACGGCAAGTATTCAACATCAGACTCTCCTGCGTATAAGTCGTCAAGCTCAATGCAAAGAGGAAGAACAATGGTTTCAAAAGGGAAAAGGCTTAAATCAAGGCTAGTTGCAATGAACTTTCCAGAATATTCCAGCCATTGAATGTAATGTCCATCATCATCAAGGGTTGGCTTGCTTGGTTCTAATTGTGTTTTAAAATCTTGAGCTTCAACAACATTAATAAAACCAACAGTTTTTAACGGACATTCGTAGATCTCTGGATCCCATTCCCTCATCCAATCAGGCACATCTTTATATCTGAGCCATACATATCCTTCAGCATAGTAGGAGCCTGATGTAAGGTCCAGATCATATAAGGTTGATATTGATATACCCAAATAAGCTCTTAGTGGATTCTCTTGTATGTTATTTCCGTTCCAGGTAATACCATCGCAGTCCGCATTTTTGTAGTTGATTGGATTGGAATCTTTTTTATTGAGTCCTTTTTTATTGATTTCTTGTGTTTTTCTTGCCCCTTGCGACATCTTAAGCATTGTAAACAAAGCTGCTCCATAAAGCGTGATTAGGATAAAGAGCACTCGATTTTAAGGAATAACTATGCCGAGTTTAGCTATAAATGCTTTCTCATCAAGGATTTCAATACCAAGGCCCTTGGCTTTCTCTAGTTTGCTCCCGGCTTTGTCTCCAGCTACCAGTACATCAGTCTTTCCACTAACAGAACCAGTGGCGGATCCGCCTGCACGTTCCACGAGCAGTTCAGCGTCAGCTCGCTCTAAACAGAGAAGTTTTCCCGTGATAACAACAGTGAGCCCAGCGAAAGCTTCTGTATTAATAGGTACGGTTGATGGATTCCAATCGCTTGCTTCTGAGTTGGTGCTGATTTTGGAGTTAATGGTCATAATTCCCCAAATTAGTGCATAATAATGCTATAGCAATTTTGCTATCTGGTCAAATAGGTTCCCAGTCGATTTAAAAATCAATGGCTAAGCCGGTAATTCTCATTCACAACGATATAGCCAGCAACTTTCAGCTTCAGAAGCTTGAACGCAGCAAGCTTTATGGCTGCAAGCGCAGGATTCCCGTTGATGAGGATGGAGAGCCCTGTGTTCGAGCCTCACTTACAGAGGATGGCGAGGTAATAATTCTTAGTGGTATGGCTGCTCAAGGATGGTTTGATGATTTAGGTCGACAGGTGGAAGCCTCAGAAATTGGAGCCCAATCCTCCGATGGAATTGCCCTGGAGCTAGTTCTATCTACACTTGGTGTTAGTCAACCGCTGGAAGGTCCTGTATCGCCAATGGAAGTGTTGGATTTAGCCGTAAGCTCTGTTTATCAGTTAACCGCAGATACGATCTCTGATGAGCTAGCAGCTTCGCTCACTAGTGGGGAAGTTTGGCGCTTTCGCTTTAACTACCGATCAGACTTTCTTGCCGAGACTGCCTACCTACTTGCCAATGATGCGGGCATCTTCGCTTTAATCGGCCAGCCAGCCACTGCCCCATACCTTCAGCTCAATGCAATTCCACCAGTTGAAGCTGCTGAAGGAGAAGATACTGAGGACGTTGATTTTGAAATGCTTTAACCCATGAGAACCTTGCATCTGGCTGATCAGGATTCACGAGATGCCTATATCCGGTATGTTGCCGTTCGTCCATCCGCTCCGCCAGAACGAGTTGCAGCCGGAAGACCAATCAGTTTGCGTCGCTTTATTGCCGCCGGCGAAGCTAATACTCTTAAGGCCCTGCAGCAGCAATACGGCGATAAATTGGGCGAGTCCCTACTTAATTCAGATCCTGAAGTGGATTTCGAATTGGTAGGGAAACCGATTGAACGCACTAGCACCGTTTACTTAGACAACAAGCAGCAAGTCCTAAGGTTTGCACCGGATGTTGTGGAAGTGATCCTCGACCCATCTGGTAAAGAAACTGATCGCCGAGAACCAATCGATCGCCTTCCAAATATTGCAGAACAGTTGCCTATTAGATTCACGAAAACACGTTTGAACCGCAATGCTGCGGTGAGGCGTTTTGTTTTCACTCGCACACTTCAGCTTTGGCATAATGACGGCCTTACTTATGAATACTTGTTTGACATCGCTAAAGAGTTACATGACAGCGATGAAATGGTAATGGTTGCAGGTGGGGAGCGTTTAAAGGATCCTCTGATCTTTCAGCTCAACGGTCTCCCCTGGAGGGCTTTTCTGGAAGGCCGGATAAATTCAATTGGTTATTGCCTACTACTACATCTCTCAAACCTTGAGCTCAAGGCACTGCCTACTTAACAATGACTGACCCTCGGCTAGAGACAATTTCGGCCCGATACAAAAATACGGTGGCGAGCCGTTATCGGGCTTTAAAACTTGAAGACTTTGCCCAAATTCCAAGCGGCGCTTGCTATGTAAGCCCCAAAATCGATGGCGAGTTGTGGCTGGCTGAATTGGAGAAGGGCAGTATTGCTTTTTTTGCAAAAGGAGGCCGCATCATCTCGGATGGACCCATTTATACAGCGCTTAAGAGCCTTGCAGGCAGCATTGATCAGCCAGTGATCGTGGCAGGTGAACTGCATTCTCAAGGTACAGCCGAACGCCGTCCCCGTGTTGGTGATGTGGCATCAGCCATAGCCAATAACGACCACAGCAACCTTCTCTTTACTCTTTTTGATTTAGTTGCATTCAACAACCAAGCTCCACCGGTTTCCTACGGCGAAAGATTTAAGTTATTAGAGGGCATTATCGCAAAGCAATCGGCTCCTGCGCTTCAGTTGATTGAAACAGAATCGCTATTGGATACAAAACCTATTCAGAAACTAATTAAGCGTTGGGTAGATAGTGGAATGGCAGAAGGTCTTGTGGTACGCAGTGAGCTTCTTGGTGAGATCTATAAACTTAAGCCTTCTTTAAGCCTAGATGTTGTTGTAGTTGGATTCACTACTCGTGCAGCGACACCTTCCCAGGTACGTTCTTTGCTCTTGGGCCTACGCCGCACGGATGACGCAATTCAACTAATCGGTGCTTGTGGCAACTTTCCAGGAGAAAGTATGCGGCAAGAACTGTTTCAAAAGCTTGAAAGCTTGGAATGTTCTAGCTCCTTTCGCCATTCCAGCAGTGATGGAAATTTATATCGATTTGTAAAACCGGAAGTGGTGGTAGAGATCAACTGCACTGATCTCCAGGTAGAGGGGGGAGACGGCCAACCAATTCGTCGTTGGGCTCTGCAGTATTGCGATCAAGGCTGGAAAGGATTAATAGATATCCCTTCAATTAGCCTGATTCATCCAGTTATGGTGCGCACCCGCCCAGATAAAAAAGCAGACCCTATAGATATTAGATTAGCCCAGCTAAATGAATATTTACCTAACCACAACCTAGAACCATCAGCCGATCCACGCCAACTTCCGGCTAGCGAAGTTATACGTAGGCAGGTATGGAGTAAAGCCGGTAAGAGTGGGTTAGCTGTTCGCAAGCTGTTGGTGTGGAGCAGTGGTAAACAGGACAGCTGGCCGGGTTGGCCAGCATGGCTCGTTCACTTCACCGATTACAGCCCTGATCGGCAAGCCCCACTTGATCGCACCCTTCGAACAGCCCGCGACCAAAATGAGGCGATGGCTATTGCTGATGCGTTAGTTTTAGCAAATATCAAAAAAGGATGGGAAGAATTTATCCCAGTAAAAGATAATAAGAAAACAAAATCCTAATTATTTAACATTTCCCATTTCGCTTCTAACAACATCTCATGAGCGATCCAACCACGCAAGCGAAGAAGTTTGCAGAAAAGCATCCGATTTTGCTGCAACTGCCGGTATTACTAAACGATCATACAGGGATTATTGCAACCTCCATCACAGTTGCTTTTGAGATGGTTGCACGTGAAAAAGAAGCAATTAACGAAGAAGCAGTTAATCTCTATCAGGCACTTTTGCGGGCGTTCCTACCAGGTAAAGACTTAGATGTACTTATGGCTGCAACTAGTTATGAAAGCCTTCAGCAGAAGGATCTAAGTATTAAGCTGGATAAACGTTTTTTGCGTGTTCAAGAAGCGGTTAAGGAGTTATATCAGCTATATTCTAGCGACTCAGAAAATCCACTTGGAAGTTATGTAAATACGTTAGTTGCGTTAGTTGAAATGTTTTGCGAAGCGATGGAAAGATCAAACACAAGTTCCACCTTGATCCTTGGCACCTTCACAAAAGGGTTAGAGCTCAGTATTGAAGCATCAATAACACCTAATCCAAAGCCGATCTCATTGCTTCAACTTATAGAGCGAGCAGGAGGCGAAATAGCATCTGATGAGCAGAACTCAGCTAATAATAAATCTACAAAAGGCTTAAAAGATCCTGATCTTAATAATAAGACAATAGAACAGCAACTAAAGCTGTTGCTGAAGGATATTGATGCGCTGGTAGGCATGCAATTAGTAAAACAGCAGCTCGAAGAACTGGCGCAGTTCTGCCTGATGCAGGAGGAACGCAAGAGTTTGGGATTGGGGGTGCAAAAAGCTGGATTTCACATGGTGTTCACCGGAAATCCTGGAACGGGAAAAACAACGGTTGCTCGTCAGGTTGGGGTAATGATGAAACGGCTTGGCTGGCTCAGTAAGGGGCATTTCACTGAGGTTTCCCGAGCCGATCTCGTTGGTGGTTATTTGGGGCAGACCGCCATCAAAACCCAAGAGGTGCTGGAAGAAGCTTTGGGTGGGGTGCTCTTTCTTGATGAAGCCTATTCATTAACACCAGATGGCGATGACGAAGACACGTTTGGTCAGGAGGCAATTGATACGATCCTTGCCTTCATGGAAAACAACCGCAACGATATCCTTTTAATTGCCGCTGGATATCACGAGGAGATGTTGCGTTTCATCGATGCCAATCCAGGCCTGCAATCACGTTTCACACGATTTATTGATTTCCCCGACTATTGCAAAGGTGAACTGGAAGAGATTTTTGTGGGTATGGCCAACGACAGCCAGTTCACATTGAAGGATGAAACTCGGGAGAAACTGCCACAGCTGATCGATCAGGCACTGCGAAAGCGCAGTAAAGGCTTTGGCAATGCAAGAGAAGTTCGTAATTTATTTGAGGCAACGCTTACGCGTCAGGCCGCACGTCTTGCTGATCTGGCCTCCAGATCTATAGAAGACCACACAAGCATTCATGCAGATGACCTGCCGCTTGAGGATCAAATGCCCAAATCAGGGCAGGAGATCCCTTCGCTTGCAGAGCTTGAGAAGTTGGTTGGCGTAGAAGAGGTAAAACAGGAGCTTCGAACACTGTTGAATCTTGTCAAAGTGCAGCAACTTAGAAGGAATCAAAATCTTCCTACGGCAGATTTTGGCTGCCATCTTGTTTTTGCTGGCAATCCAGGAACTGGTAAAACAACTGTTGCCAGAATTCTTGCAAGGGAATTAAAAAATATTGGCTATTGCCGGCAAGGGCAATTAATTGAGGTAGATCGATCTGGGCTTGTTGCTGGTTATTCAGGTCAGACGGCACTCAAGGTTCAGCAAGTAGTAGAAACTGCTTTAGGTGGTGTTTTGTTTATCGATGAGGCCTACACACTTTGCGAAGATTCAACAGATAACAATTTAGGTCAGGAGGCGATAGATACCTTGCTAAAACTAATGGAAGACCATCGCAACGACTTGGTTGTAATTGTTGCTGGATACACAGAAAAGATGGAAATATTTTTAGAAAGCAATCCCGGGTTGCGTTCCAGATTTACAAAGGTAATTAGCTTTCGTGATTATAGTCCAACGGAATTGGAAGAAATCCTTGTTACTATGCTTAGCAAAGAAGTACTAAAGCTTAGCCCTGAAGCTTTTGAACAATTAAAAGTTATATTTAACAATCTTGCTTTTAGCGAAAAGAATGCTTTTGCTAATGGTAGAAGCGTAAGGAAAATATATGAAACATTGCGAGCCAACCAAGCGAATCGATTAATGGAAAGCAATCCTGCCTCATTAACAACCGATCAGCTTTCAACAATCACTTCCGATGATGTGCTACTCTTAATTAGTTAAGGGGGAGCAATGGTTGCAAGTGGTGTGTCGATTACCCCAAAGGAACAAACTCCCTAAAGAAATGACGGTCTTCTGCTTAGAATATAATCTCTTCATTACTTGAATTGAATAACTACTGAAGCACCAGCAGTTTGAAAAGAATCAGTGGCTCAATTTTCCTGGTTCTAGCGTTGATTTTGCACACCTGGTTACAGCAATTACAAAGCAAAGGGAGGATTGATTCCCATTAAATTGATTCAGCAAGAATAAAAAGCATGTAATACGCATCAACTACTATAAGGTACCAAGAAACATTAAAAACCCATGAGCACCAGAATATGAGACAACTGTAATTGTCTACTGATGGTTCATGAGTCGCCATAACGAGCAATTTTCCTAGGTGTCCTATACTTAAGATAATGGCGTCATCACAGGGCCCGTCAATTTTTTTAGATGCCCATTAACCAAAAATCAAAAAAAATGGCACCCCTAACACAGAGAGTAAATAGCCATAAATTGAGAATTGACCTTAAAGGTATATGCCATAAAAGAACTGCAGCCATAGCATGTACAGCCATAGGCCTATGCATGATATCAATTGGATGCATAGATAATACAAGAAAGGCAAATCAATGGGAAAGAATAACTCCCACACAGATTAACCAATGCAAGACAATTGGGTATACCGCGAAAATTGTATATGAGCAGAGCAAAGATAGTATCGCAACAATAATAACAGAGAACAAGGAAGGCGGCTCAACTGGAAGCGGATTTGTGATCCAAAATAAGAACAATAACATCCAGGTAATTACAAATTCACATGTAGTTCATGGAGCAACTTCAATAACTGCAAAGTGGAAAGATGGAGCATCAGACAAGGCTGTTATTATCAAGGATGGTAACGGAAAAATAAATTTAGATGACTTAGCTATTATTGAAATCAAAGACAGGAGTAGAAGACCTTTGCATATAAAAAGAACAGAAGCAAGTATTGGAGAATCAATCTATGCAATTGGAACGCCTGGACTAGGGGGAGATGAAGGGTTGCTTAACTTTTCAATTACAGCGGGAATTTTAAGCAGAAATGATGACGGAGGGCGAATACTTCAATTTGACACGCCAATAAATTCAGGGAACTCGGGAGGCCCACTATTGGATGAAACCGGTTGCGTTGTTGGTATTGCAACAGCTAAAATCGAACAACTAGGAAAAGAAGGAATAGGCTTCGGAATAGCTTCAAAACGGATACTAGAATTTACAGGGGAAACAGAAGAAACCAAATTAAACAACGATATGGATTATGACAACACAAAAAATATAAATAAACCAACGATTGATCAACAGGCTGAGAATAAACAAACGCAAGAAATAGACAACAACACGAATCGGAATAAAGCTAAAATGAGCAAATTTCCGATCGCTCTTTTATTGATGATTCCAGGTATTATCATTGTTGCAATACTGGCAACAAACATATCATCATCGGAAGATGATTGAATTGATCAACAGCAATAAATCTTTTATTAAGGTAGCTCAGCCTAACGCCGATCTAAGCTCAAGGATCACAGAACTTATAGAAGTAATTATTTCACTCACAAATTGATTAGATGAAATTGAATTAAACAACTAGAATGCAACAGCAAACTATAGAGCGTTTCAGTGTAAGAGCAGCCCTTACTAGTCTCAATGGACAAATGATAACAAAAGGTCAATTACTGATTCTTTGATTATAGAACCGCACAAAAGAAGCAACTCCATATTGCTATCACGCCCGAACTTAATCACAAAAGCAATACTAAAATCATCTATCAATGAAGAATATGAAAAAGGAGAGCTATAGATAACGACACAACTGTTGTCTATACCATTGCTAAGCCAACCATTTTAACAACAAAAAGCTGAAAGTAGAAGAGTATGGTAAAAAAGAAGGCATAAGTTAGCCTGAGCGAGAATTCTTACAACCTGACATGGCATTGGTAAATAATTGAAATCACAATGCAATACAAGCAGATAACTAATGCAATTAACACGCAAAGTCAAGATGCACTTACAACTAAAGCTGATCCGATTCTATGGATAAACGAATTGAAGCAGCAATATGGCGACACTGTAGTATTAATGGACACATGCATGTCAATTGCTTATGTGCTATATTTCTGTAAAAAGCAACAACAAATGATTGCATGCTCCTTCAATCTTCAAATAGATGATAGGCACTTTATTGTCCCTTGCTGGAATGTGAGCTTTGAAATTGGCCAAGCATCCATTGGCTTGCTCAATGGAACATTTGTCACATCATTTCTGAAGGCCACTAAATCACAGCCACCACTACCACAAGTTAATTATTTAGCTGATATAAATAAACAAAACTTTGCAATAGCCAAATCACATCAGGATGCTCCTGTAGTCCTAGAGGAAATTCAAGGTAATTGGGGGAATAAATAATGCAACATCTAACAAAAAAGCAGTTTAAGGTAATCGCTTGCTCAACTAGAAATCTTGCAACAACTTTATATTGCATTAAAAATATTAAAATCTTTTCAGCACTAAAGATTTCCAAAAAAAGTTCACTGCAACATACATTGATTATGTTATTGCTAGTACTTGCGGGTTGCAGCAGTACTACAAAATTAAGTTGTCTAGAGAAAGAAGCAACACAATCAAAACTAGGTACGGAAAGCTCATTAGCTCAAACTAAAATCAATATTGGAATAGATGGAAGCGGCTCAATGACTGGTTTTGTTAACGAAGCAGGCTCAAATTTTTCGAAAACAATAGATAACATTAGTGCACTTGTAGCATCAAAAAATCTCATCAATCAAACTTCATACTGGAGGCTCGGAAGGAATCAAAAAGGGATCAATTCACCGCTCAAACTTTCAGATTCACAATTCTTAGACGCTCGTATTCCTGTCTTTTATTGTGGTGAACAAAATAAAAACTACCCATGTGTCACTAGTACGCTTGATCAGCTTTTGCTTGTGCCAAAGGTAAATTCAGCAAATCGGCTTGATGTATTAATAACAGATCTAGAGCCTGATTCTGGTGCGATAAGCAACATAACAAAAGGGTATTCCAGACTCCTCAAAGAGAATTCTAGCTATAAAGTTGTAATGCTTGGAGGGAAAAGTCAGTTCTCAGGTTATATCTATCCAGCACAAAATGGATCATTTGCACCATTTAAATATTCCTCTAATGCAAGTATAGAACGCACGGGTAGGCCATACTACATATTAATAAGTGGCCCATCTCTAGCAGTTGATGAATTTTTAAGCGCATTTTATCAGATATCGCATCATTCACTTAATGATCTACGCAGCTCAGTGTTTGCAGGGGTTGACGCAACTTCAGATACTGTGACACTAAATAAAAGTAAATCATGGCAAAGCCAGGCAAATTCAGAATGCTTAAATGAAGTAATTTCATTCAACCGCAAAATACCCACAGATATCCAGCAGTGGCTCCTTGGATCAGTTAAAAATAAATGTGGCTCAAAGCCATTTGAATTAAACTTAGTTTCAATTCAAAGCCCTCGATTAATAGGTGCAAATATACAACCATCTTTTGTAAAAATTGAACCCACAGGAACGCCCTTTAGTCCCAAAGGGATTAGCAACAAAAATGGTCAACTACATTTCACCCTAATCGCGAATCCTACGCAAATAAATTCCATTCTATTAGAACCAACAAAGATAATGATCATGACTAGTGCCTTAGATAACGCACTTTGGTCTAACTGGAATAGTGAGGTATCGAATCCACAAGGCAATAAAACTCAAAATCTATTGCTATTTGTAAGTAGCATGCAAGGAATGACAGGAAGAGATGCAAATTCATCGCCAGCAGTACAGCTTTGTCTTGCTGTCAACGGCAGCAATAATCCAAGCGCACAAAACAGTAAATCACCAGTATTAATATTTGTTGCAATAGGTGTTCTGATCGTTACACTGGGTGTTGGCCTTGCTTTAATTAATCGTAACACTGAGGACTGAGTCGCCTTAAGATGATTAAGAAAAAATCGCTCTTAATTTTGACCTTTTTTGTTTTGGTTGGCTTTGCTTATGCTATTCCAATTCAACAACAGTTACTAGCAAACCCTGAGCTGATAGCAAGCCTAGGAGTTAATACTTATCAAAGTGTTTGGATTCAATCTATCATGCCCTCCGTAACTTACGCTTCATGGATTTGCTCATTATTTTCAATGTTATTTTGGATATATTCTGCACAAACTGGGCTTTTTGTTAGTTCCAAGCAAGCACTTTTAACACGTCTTACATGGTGGATATATGCGCTTGGATTATACGCTCTTATGGTAATATTTTTATACGCTTTCATCTTTACAAATTCTGGCAATGTAGCCACTGAGATTCAATATTTCATTGTTCTATTTGTATTTCCAGTAAACGTTATTGTACTTTTCTGGCTACCTACTGCATTGGCAACCCCTGGTACACTTAGGTACATACCACCTCTAGCCTTTAGTATTCGCAGGAAATTAGGAGTTTAACATGACGCGTATTATTGCAATTGGTATTGGTGGAAGCGGCGCAAAATGCATTGAATCATTGTCATTCGTTCATTCCATTGGATTGCTGGGTTCGGCAACACTTGGAACTCTTCTTATTGATGCAGATGCTGCCAATGGAAATGGCGATCGAACCAGCAGGCGACTTGCTCTTGCTGAAAAATTACATACTAATTTTTCTGAAGGAACTTCATCTTTTGCTCAGGGAGATTTTCACAACTTTGGAATTTGGAACCCACTGAAAGACATAGAGAATAGCACAAACTTATCAAGCATTTTCAAGCGAGAAAGTATGCGATCATCAAATCCAGAACTTGCATACTTAATGGACTATTTATATACAGCTGAGGAGAGAAGTGCCGATCTAAAAGTTGGATTTCGTGGAAAGCCACCTATTGGAGCTGCTATTATGGGTCGAGTTAACTCCAATGATCTTGGCACAGCTGAGGATTCTGTTTGGTCTAAAATTTACGACTTCATAGAAGTAGGAATAAGAGATGGTGGTAACAAAGAACCTGTCATAATTCACCTTTTTGGTAGTATTTTTGGGGGGACTGGTGCCGCTGGTGTCCCTACTATTGGGCGTTTAATTGATGACGAACTTAAAGTTCGAGGATTAAGAGACTGCGCAAGGGTATGTGCAACTCCATTGTTACCATATTTCTCGTTTGCAAAGCCAGAAGATGACCAATGTTCAGTATTTGCCGAATCACAATTATTTGGCATTAATAGCCAAGCTGCTCTCGATTATTTTACTGAACATTCAGATGGGGTGTTTGATTGTGTTTATCTAATCGGAAATACTCAAAGAACAGACTACAAGCCTGCAACTGGCGGAGCACTCCAAAATAACGATTCACATTTTATCGAGTTATACGCTGCACTATCAGCTGCTCATTCCTTAGAGCATGGATCTGTAAACAACCTTACAGTTTCTTATATTAGTCGACAAAGTTCTTCAAATATTTTGTGGTCGGATTTGCCGCCAGGTGTAACCTCCAAAAGCTGTGTTGAATATTTCCAAAAAGCTGTCCTTCTTAGCTCAAGCTGGTATTTTAACTTTTCACTCGAGTTGGATTCCGCCATTGCATTAGGTGCAAGAAAATTCTGCAAGGGTGCCCCCTGGTTTATTCGTTTTTATAGCCTATCCAAAAGTGGCAATTCAAGTAGACCATCAATTACAAATAAATCTCAAATTGAACAGGCAAAAATACTTACTATGTGGTCACTTGAATTTCTCATATGGGCATCACAAATTAGTCTAAGTGGAGGCAACGGCGAAGAACTTTTTGGCTTATCAAAACTAAATTTAAAAAGTGAAATTAATTCAAACGAATCACGGAAATACCTTAATAGCTTGGATGGACTAATAAGAGATATGGTGTTACCATCTAAGGTTAACCATTTTACAATAGATGCATTAAAGAATAACCTTGCAGACCTGAATATTATCAATAAGGTTGGCACGCAGGGCTTGGCTCATGCAATCTTTGATAACTGTCCTAGTTAGTCAATCCACATCATTTGATTTTCCAAAAAGCATGACTTCTACTAACTTTCAACCACTTCTTCCAAAAACCAAGCTGCCTTTTGCTGGAGGTAAGTCACCAGGTGAGTGGCTTGAAAGTGATGGACCTAATCTTTTTCAACGTATAGGTTCAAGTATAGATTGCGGCCCTTTGGTGGGTGAAATCAACTCAATACCTAGCCCATGGTCTCGACCACTTCAGCTGCTATCTGCAATAAAAAATGTAAATTTTCCTACTCGTGATGCCCAGTTATCCCAGTACAAAGGCTTTTTGGCAGCAGTTGCATTATCAGAAGATCTGTGTATTGATATTAAGGCTTTTAAACTAAGACTTTCTGCGCTAGCTTCAAGTGATTTTGCTTGTGCCATTGCAAAATTAAAGCCTAAAGCCCGCGATTCTGTATTTACAGGAATAGTTGATCCCTGGGATCAACTATATGTTCTAACTATTGACGATCATGTTGCCGGCATTACAAATCCCGCCACATTATTGTCTCCATCCTCAGAAATCCATGAAAAAATTGCAACCAAAATAAAATGGGTTGAAAATTCTCAGTTTGTAGATCCGCAAAATCATCTTAGTGATCGACAACGGAATATTTTTTCTAGCTGGCTACAAAATCTAGCTGATAAATTAACATCGGCCAGCGACACCCAGCTTGCAAATACTCTTGCTACAGTTCTTAAAGACTTCATTAGTCAAACTACAGGGAACCGCCAATTAGTACAGGTCAAGATAACAAATAAAAGTTTACCATTTCAATGTGAGCTTAATCCACCTCTACTTAAAGAACTATACCCTGCAGCTGCTTTAGCTAGTGAATCTAATGTAAGAGTTCAATGTTCATATGTACAAAATACTAACAACCAGCTTCCACCTCTTTATCTTATTGATGTTGATGAAATGCCGTCTAGGATTGGCAAGCTTCCTCAAGAGATATTCGTAGTAGGTACATTGTCCGTTGCTAATTTTTCACTGGACTTAGCAAAATCAATCAATCCAACCGCATACTACTTTGGTCCCTCTGACTTTTTTCTATCAGAATTACATTATATTGATGAGCCCAAAGCGCTGCCAGGATCGTGGGTTGATGAAAGTATAAAGAGCAACAATCCCAATGCACCTGATATTTCAGTCATTTTACCAATTAACCCAATCATTCGGGACTACTTTTCGAGTGATCAGTTAAAGGAAATGACTCAAATAACATATCAAGAGAATTTATCAAGATATAGGATTTGTCTTGCAATTCCTCTGGCTGGTTTCAACGGAGAAACTTTAAAATATACAATTTGGAAAGAGTTTGATATAAAACCAAATAACATGCTTGAAGGTGCTCCTCCAATAATTGCTGTTTGGCCATTTCTTGCAATTGATAGCAACTGGAGGGAATACTATACAACTGTTCAAACAACAAGCCAAGATGCACTTGCATTTGAAATAAAAAAAGCTCCCACATCAGATTCAACCAAGCAGACTAATAGTACAAATACTTATTATAAGAGCGAATCATTTCCCCAATTCCTGCTGGCAGAATCATCTCGTGGAGATCTTGGAATAATACCTCTAAGCCAACCAATTCTACAAACGGGTTCTGCTACCAGTTGGATTGTAGGCGTTGATTTTGGTACATCCCTCACTAACTTTGCTATTCGCAAGGCAGGTGGTTCACCAGAAAAATTAAGTTTTGATACACTCCTCAAATCAATAACTAGTATTGAAAGTGGTCTAGCAGCTAACGATCTTAGAGAATATTTCATACCAGACAATAGCTTGTTTAGCAAGGAAATAAACAATGAAAAAATCGGCGGAATTGGTGAAGTAGCAACTATCGAAAGTCCACCATTCTTCACTGCTCTAACAACTAGAGGTTGGAAATTTGATACAACCTGTACTCCTTTAGTAATTATCGAAGGTCGGATTTATTATTCCGAAACGGATATTGATATTTCAAAAGATTATATTCATACTAATATAAAATGGAGTAACGATGGAGCTACACTCTCAGAGATTTTCCTTGAGCAGCTAACTAAACAAATTTGCGCACTAGCCTGCCAGCAGGGAGTTCAAAAACTTATTTGGAAGTTTTCATTCCCAACCGCTTTTAATCGGAGCAAGTTAAATGCTTACCGTGGGGCTTGGGAATCAATCATCCAAAAATTAAATTCCTTGTCTCCTTATTTAGAGCACACCATTGATTTATCACGTGTTCAAGACACTGAAAGTGTTGCTTTTGCGAAATATTGCGCTAATAAAGGCCTTCAATTAGATAATACGACTTGTGTTGATATTGGTGGTGGAACATCTGATATCTCAATTTGGCAAGGGCGCAAACTTGTCCATCAATGTTCTGTGCAGTATGCAGGACGAGATATGTTTCATCATATCTTAATGACACCAGCAAAATCAAATGTTTCAAAATTAAAGTCTATTCTTGGAGTACAAGATGATCCATTCAGAAATATTGCAAATATTAGTCGGAATTTTGATGCTACAGTAGACTTTTATTTGAGATGTAATTCTGGTACGCAAAATTTTCAAGATACTTACAGACGTGCCAGTAACAACTCAAATGTTCATAACAAATACTTTCGCACTCTAATACTTTTTTCCATTGGTGGTCTTTACTACTATTTAGGCATAATTCTAAAAGCACTGCATTCAGAAGGAAAACTGAATTCTGATTTGGGAATAAACACCCAGCTAATCTTAGGTGGTAATGGCGCTCGTTTCTTCAAATGGATAAACCCTCAAAATGATAATTTTGAAGAATCAAATGCACAAGCTATTCTTAATTCTGTTATGTCTGCAGCATCTGGTTTCGCAGAAAATGGATCCTTCTTTACTAAAGATCCAAAATCTGAAGCATGCCTTGGTCTTGTCGTTGATCCAGCAACTACTCGTCTTGATATAGATAGTTCTCCTAACGATGATTTTCCAATTGCCGGTCTGCCATGTAGGTTTAAGTTTTCCTCTGGAGACACGATTAGCACAGAGTCTTTTAGTGCTGATTCAAGGTTAGCCATATACGAGCAGACTATTTCATCCTATGAGATTACAAGTTTTCAAGCACTAAATGAATATATTGTTGCCTATAATTCTGCTATTTCTGCATCCGATGGTGAGGAATTTTACCCACTTCAAGAATTTAACGGTAATAAGATTAATTCATTAAGCGGCGCGTTTGAGCAATCCTTAAGGCAATACACTAATGATGATTGCATAAATAGGGTATCTATGGCCAAACCAAATCCTGAACGTGGTTTATCTGCTCAAAAATTTAATATTGAACCACCATTTATTACTAGTATTAAAAATTTTAATCGTGTACTTGCGGAGCACTGGGCAAATCACACATGAATATTTCTTGGCTTAAAAATTTAGATATTAGGTTAATTTATATTTCTCTCTTCATTATCCTGATTTCATTCTACATATTTCGTGATTTCGAGATTCTCCGCCCTCTAACTAATGAAATTAGATGGGGATTTAAAACCTATGCAAAACTTTTTCTTACTATAAATTTTTGCTCAATTATAATTATACTCTTCATCATTGATGCTCAAGGCAATGATCTTAAAATCCTTAATTTAAAACTTAAAGAATGTTTACGTATTAATAACTTCAATGAGCCAATAAAACCACCTATTATCCAAGAAGTCAGCCGTGACCATGAAATAAGATTGCAAAAATTAGAAGCTAAATATCAACTAATACTTGAGAATATAAAAAAAGATATTTTAAATTCTAAACCTATTGCTTATGTCCCAAAAGATTCTAGTTCTTCTAATATTCCATATTATGAGTCGCGATCGCTTAATGCTGTTCCTTCTCTGTTTCCAGATATCTCTAATACAACTAATTTCCCTGCTCAATCAACCGAAACTTTAGGTTTAACGCCTAAAGTAACTAAAACTATAATAGATCTTACTATTGAAAACTTTCCCGAAAATAAGGATTTCTTTAAGGATAACTCTGATTTCACGCCCTATAGTAATTCATCTCTAGATAATTCTGTTGATCCAAGCGGAGTTGCTATCGTGCGCTTAACAAGCTCAAGCTATTTTAATTCTGAATTTTTACTGTTTAACTATGAATCTTGTGACTATATAATTCCTAATCCTTGTTGCACTAGATTTAATACATTGATGTCAACCTTTGGAGATTCATCACCCGTATATAAATTTAAGGACGGTAACACACAATCTTCTCCTAAATTGATGAATCTCTGCAAGGCTTCGCTAAATGATGCAAATATGTGGTCAATTATCGAAATAGGTGTAATCGGTTAAGGTTAGAAGTTATAAATTTTCAGTCCAGATCTTAAAGATCAATTTTATACTGAATGGGTATCGTTTAATGCTGATGCTCTTACCGGAATTGATGATAATTTTTGAATAAGGCTTCCTGTAAACAAACTGTCACCTTTCCATTTTTGGTATAATACAACTGATAGCTAATCCAATTAAATTTTTGTTTTCTTTATGAGATTATTTTTTCTTGATACTCGAATTCTTGGTTCTTTACTAATCTGTCTATTCCTCTCCGCTTGCGTTCCTCGAAAAGCTTATCAAATTGGGGAAGAGAATTCTATTAGTTATCAGTATTACCAGGGTTGCATGGGACTAGCTGATCTTGGTAAGCAATTCATAGGATCTATTCGTAGCGCAAATATAGGTGGAACTGAAGATGTTTGTGGATGCCAGGCAGAACTTATATTCCAACAAGGGCTTTATGTTACTCAACCTCCTAATGATCAAGAATTTAAAAATTGTTTTGATGGTGTTATTGACAATTTATCAAGCAAAAAGCCGGAGGATTTAATGAAATCTGAAGACTCAAAAACAATGCTGTCGAACGACATCTCTCCATTACTAATTTCTATTTTAGCTGGAATTCCAATCATCCTAGTGCTATTGCTTTTATGGTCCAAGAATGAGTCAGAAGATTAACTACCTAGAATGAGTTAAAACATACCCTTGATAACAGGAGATCGCGCTCTTCCGTAAAGTCCCGAGAGTTGTCAGCCGTGAAGGGAAAGATCTACCCAGACGGCTAACTGGTGAGGCCAATAAAGTGTATTGGCTTATCGGGAATACGTCTAACGACGCGATAGAATCGTCAAGGAATATATGTGCCTCGTACCATTTGGTACGGTTAATAAGGAGCCTCTTCGGGCAGGTGTTCGCTAGGGTTACTCATGAATCAGAACCAGGGCCGCTTGCCCCTGATGTTGATGCGCTCGAAGTCTTCAATACTGCGTGTGAAGTGCCGCAAGCATTAAAGTTGTCTTATTGACTCTCAAATGGTAATCTATGATTAAATTTTGAAGCAGATTATGAAAATTCCAAAGCCATTTATTGTTTTCCAAACCTTTATCAACAGCTACACAGCAAAAATACCTAAAGATTTCCTTATACTACTCATCGTTTTTGGGGTAATATTTGGGGCTTTCGCTCTAAAGGATTTACTAGACTTTCGCGATATGCCTCCACTCACAAATGATCGATCGGATGTATATGGATTTTACGAACCAAAAATACTGCTGAAAGCAGTAGAACGCTATCGTAAAATAAACGATACCTCTTCGAACGCAGATAACTACGCCAACATAAAATATCAAGTTCCTTCGAGAACTAATATTTCACTTGATATAAATAATATTGTTTCTGTGGACGACGAAACGGCAATGGCGAAAATTGAAGGTACAATATTTGCTACATGGGACGAGAATTCACTGCAAGATTTTGAAGCAAATAATAACCAAAGTCATTCTAAAGCTAAAACGAATATATTTTCGGCGTTGTCTCTTAATTTTGCAAACCAGGAAGATCAATTACTTAAAAGAATTTGGTTGAGCTCATATAAAGATGATGATGGCATCACGCAATTTCGGGATCTGCAAGAATTTAAGGGAATCTTTAAAGTTCAGCAAGACTATCGTAAATTTCCGTTTGATAAATCAGAGATTAAGATTGAACTTTCTTCTGGTATTTATGCCCCAGATATTCATTTGCAGAGCGTAGTTGAAGAAAGCAGCAATAAAGATCCTGAATGGCGTATTGATTCATATTTCTACGAAAAAAACGATTGCGTATATCCTAAAGAATGGAAAATGGGAAAAGAGTATTATGGCCCTCAATTCATGTGCACAGAGGACGAATTTGATTATAGCGCAGAAGGTGAAAACCTATCGGATTTTATTGATAATAAAACAATTGCTGACGACTCAGTTAGTAGCCTCTTACTAAGCTCTCCAATCGTAAGATTTACGAGCTATTTAAAAAGAGCACCTGGATCAAGTTTTTACCGTTATATTGCTCCAATTATGTTTGTTATTCTGGTTGCATCAATCTTTGATCAACTTGATGATGAAGCTTGGGAAATCAAAATGGCAATTCCTCCCACCATTTTATTAACGCTTATTTTCATGCACAATGGTTTTCGAGCAGAGATTCCACAGATATCATATGTAACTTTCATGGATCGAATATATTTCTTATCATATGCTTCATGCATTTTGCTTTTATTTTCTACAATTCTATCGAGAAAAGGACAACAAAAGGAGGCTTTTCAACAGAATGATTCCGTAGCTAAAGCAAGATCAATTTCAATTAATCGCAGGTTGACATTAGCCGTTCGTGTCTCATTCCTTCTTACAGTGATTGTAGGACCATTTCTTGCTTATTACTTTTCCTAAAGTTGATTGCGATATTACTTGCTATTGTTAAACGCTCTCCTCTATGTTCAATGAAATTAAAAGCTCGTCAATTCATGCATCAATATCGTACATTTGCATCAATGGCTGCAGATCTAAAGTGCTTTGCACTAGTTACGATGAGTTCCATGTAGAAAGTTTGGATTCAACTGCA
>Ga0247831_1004097_pt1 | contig 19969 bp, 11 predicted proteins | sample LaCruzMarch2015__9_FD_192406 | JGI IMG/M metagenome (GOLD analysis project Ga0247831, IMG submission 192406) | Freshwater microbial communities from meromictic Lake La Cruz, Castile-La Mancha, Spain - LaCruzMarch2015_1m | ecosystem: Environmental > Aquatic > Freshwater > Lake | place: Spain... | reverse complement strand
ATTAGGAAACTTCCAACACGCACACAAGACCTTGGTAAGGGCCGTATCGATTATTCCTTCGGAAGTGACGTAATCTTTTAATTTATAGAGACTTGTATCGCTTAGCCATGACGTCTTTAGATCTTTATCCTTACCATCCACTATGCCATCGAAATCGCTGTCGAGGTTGGTAAGCGCCGCTGGAGGCATTAATAACCAATACAGCACCCCGAAACCAAGGGTTACAGCTACCAGTAAAATCAGCGTTTGTTTCATAAAGTGCCAACTAATGATTCATATCTAGTTTTTACCTTAGCTTTTGCTTTATCTGCGGGACTCGTTATCGCTTCGCTATTTTTTGTGCTTTTCCAATCTTTACTATTTAACCGGCCTCTGATTTCATCTTTATTTGCTTTAAACGCTTCATCGGAATAAGCGTAAACCTTATTCCAATAGTCTAGCTTGTCTTTTTCTGACACTACTGGTGTTACTTGCTCCTTTTTAGGAACCACCGTGGCCTTTCTTGCTATGAGAAAATTAATATCTTCACTGGTTGCCACTTTCCATTCGCCATTAGGTGGGTTGCTTTGTACTTTCCAGGCCTTGTTTTGGTAGCGGTAATTGGCATTATTATACACCATGCCTGTAGCTGTGGTAAAGCCCTTTTTTAGTTTGTATTGCTTATTCAAGTACGTAATCGTAATTATCGTATTATTGTCATCAGGTGTTGGTACTTCAATTATTTCAGGTACTGGTGGTTTATTTGGATTATAAAATTCAGGAAATAGTTTTCTGTGTTTTTTTTCGATTTCGTCGTCATTTCCAGATTTAACTTTTATATCCGACGAACTGTAAAAGGTGCCGTCTGCCGGCCCACTTTTGCGAAACTCGTACAAGGTATCGTTTACCTGAAACCAACTTGTGTCATTTTTGCATTTCAAAAGCACACGGTCCGCGGCATTAGGAAACTTCCAACACGCACACAAGACCTTGGTAAGGGCCGTATCGATTATTCCTTCGGAAGTGACGTAATCTTTTAATTTATAGAGACTTGTATCGCGCAGCCATGACGTATTTAGATCTTTATCCTTACCATCCACTATGCCATCGAAATCGCTGTCTAGTTTGGCTATTCTAGCTTGGCCAACCTTCCAACGTTGAATCCCATAAAAGCCGCCAGCAAATAGACCTAAAATAACAACACTCAAGACCACCTTGATAATCAACGGTTTTCTATCTTTTGGGATCCAAGATTTAGAAATGAGGTATTTATACTTCTCATTTGCTAATAATTCTTGCTTTTTCTTATTATTACTGAGTGCAACAACCAGAGAAGAGATTGCCGTTAATTCAGTTTCCAGTTCCCTTAACTGACTTAAAATCTTCTTATCAGTGAGACTATTAATCTTCGCATGTAAACTATCAATCCTCCTTTGACTTTCGTCCTCTTGATAAGCATTAAAATTAGTTTCCCAAAGTTTTATATCATCAATTACGGTACTGTTTAATTTCGCTTGTAAACTTCTGTTATTATCAAGTTCTGTCGCTAATTTACTTGGATCTACCTTCCAATTTTTACTCTTCGCCTGCTTAATTTGTGATTCTATTTGTTTGATCTGTTCTTCAATAGATATCCCCGTACTGGTATCAATCAATTGTTTAACTCTCTGTCTTTCATTGTCTGACAAGTTCACATACGCCATAGAATTATTGTCGACATGTGACTTTAAAAATTTAATATCAGCTTCAGCGAGTTGAGTTGCCGCTATTAAACTCCTTAATTGGTTGATTGCAACACCAACATTTTCCCTGTTTTTCCAATTAGTAAATTCTGCGATTTCTAAATCAGATAACTTATCCGATAAGACAGCAAACAAAGATTGTGCTTGAGTAAAATTATTTTTATTCCTGATATACGATTGGAGTAACTCCAGTTGTTTCAAATTAGCACCGTCCTTAATTGCTTCTGAAAGAGGAACTATTTTGGTAACACAATTTTTAAGTGTCTGCGAGCTATTAGAAACAAAATAAACCTCATCCCCTCTTAATTTTCCAAACTCACTTTGTAATAAGGTATCATTGTCTAATAAAAAAGCACATTTATTAAATTCTAAAAATTGGTTAGAGGGTGTGCAAATTATTTCGCTAAGCAATCCATTAAAATTAGCTTTAATTGAAGATTCAGAACTTGTATTGTGTTTGTCATTTTTAAGATACAAGCTCTTATATTCATCAAAAAATTTCTTTAAAGTCGAAGGTGTATTAACGCCTAACTGAATTCCTTTCTGACAACAAATAGAAATATTTAAAAATGTTTGTCTTCCTCCTTTATCAAAACTTTTACAAACAATAGAATACATTTGATATTCTTCGAATTTACTTAGGTAATAAAACTCGACATTATTACTAATCAACCTGGTAAATAAATTATCGTACTTACTTTCGGCACTTTTAATTTGATCTTTTAACGCTTGGTTATCGGAATAAATTACCTCAAATCCTTCTCTTGGCCCCCAAATACATAATTGTAAATTTTCCATTTGAAAATAAATTAGTTTGAGAAAAAACCACTAAATCCACCCCTATTTTCTCCGCCTGTGTTTTCTAAAATCCATTCGGTTAAATTTTTACTTGAGTCGTTCAATAGAGAATTGGTTTCAAAATTAGGATCCATTAGAAACTGTCCGAAACGACATTCACCGATTGAATAAGGCAGCACGGATAATTCGAAACGGTGTTCCTCAGAAGTTTGTGTAATACTCTCTTTTAAATTTGCACAAACTGAACTATTGTAAAAGTTTTCTGCTGCAATCTTCAAATCTTCGTAATTAGATGATTTTGATAACTCGTCGGCTTTTGAAATAACAACAACAACAGATGTGGTGTTATTCCAAATTTTCCATTTGTTAAAAAACTCAAATATCCTCACAATATTTCTTGCTTGTAATTTCGTGCTTGAATGCGAGAGACAGTCAAGTACAATAATAATTGCTTTTTCATTATTATTTGTCAGGTATCGCTTATGATCTGGCAGGTCACTTCCTTCTGCTGCTGCTTTCCTCCATGCTTCACCAGCCATATCCAAAACGTTTATAGGAATGGAACGTGTAGTCTGTGCCTTTCCAAAAATCCCTGATTTTTTTATTTTAACATTTAAAGAACAACTGATATAGTCCAAAAATCCAGTTGATGTTCGATTAGGAAGGTAACCCGAATCAAAGGGTTCTAACAGCACATCTGTATATTCTATTGCCCTTGCATTGATATCTGGACGGTAACTACCGATGTTTTCCCAAAATGAAAGTAAACTTGCTAAAATACACGTCTTGCCCGCTGAAGGCATGCCAAGAAAGTAAAAATCTGTTCTGCCTGGTTGCAGTTGAGGTAGATTTTTAACATCAACCTCACTCATTTCTTTAATTTTAAAATTGCTTAGACGAGTGACAACATCATATGACAATCCAATGTTTAAAAGCGCGGATTCGGTAAGTAGTCCAGAGTCTAATGCGTTCTTGATTGTTTCTGCAGCGATATCGTTGTTTCTAATTCTTTCAATCAGTGCATTTGAAGGTACAGGAACAGGCGCTATTATTACATCATCAAAATCACCCTCACCAAAATCTATATCACCAATTTCTTCACCTTTTACTTCAAAAATCTCATCAATTTTAGACTGATGTAATCCTGCTTCAACTAATCTATCTTTAGAAATCTGCTCCTTTTCCACGTGTTTTTTTAACAATTCCAAATTGATTTGATTAAGTTTTTCCGCGGTGATACCAAACTGAATGAAACAACTCAATTCAAAACCATGCCTTATCAGAAAATCTTCGTGGGCACTTGTAGGATGCGTATTTATTGTATTTAATATGCTTCGATTTTTAGGATTTACTGTATTACACATAAGAATTACTTTAGGATATTAATTATTAACGCCTCCGTAACTTTTTCCTCTAGTTAGGAAGTAGGGCAAAAGGATTAAAATTTGAAAAAAGACCAATATGAGAAGAGACATTGGCCCTAGGTGTTTTGCCGCTAATTCCAACGGATTATCAATTAATGTATCGTCGAGATAATTTATGCTTTCTATTTGCATTGGAAATTGACTACACGTTTTTTCATCAATAACTTTACTTAAGGCCGCATTGTCAGTCGTAATACGATCGTTGAGGTCGCTTAAGCTATTGGCAATTTTAAAACGGTCCCAGGCCTCGATAATATTTTTTTGATTTAACAAAAATGAAACATAAGAGGTATCGTTAACGGTATTATCTTTTTTAAGTATTCGTTCCTTCTCCGTATCCAATTTCTTTTGGATACCTTCAGCAAGTGCCTTCACTCGCAAAGCATTGGAATTTGCATCTCGAATAATGTCAACAGCCGTTTTGTTCAAATTGTAAGGACACTTTTCTAAACTAATATAATTTACCTCCTCCAATAGATTGTATAAATTCGCACTATACGAGATAATAAAATCATTTTTTTGTTTATCAAACTCTTTATAAATAAGAGTAACCCCCTCTATTTTCTTGTAACCAACTCGCTGGATTTCCTCTTTTTCATTGAATTCCACGTTGTAAAAATGCAACACGAAGAAAGATAAAATAATACTCATTAATCCATAGGCTCCAAACAAGTAATAAAAAATGGGAGGGTACCCTTTTTTTCTACGATTTTCTTTTTCCTTACAAAAGAAAATAACGAGGTAATAATTCGCTACTACGAAAAACACACTAATTGGGAAGGCGTAGAGCCATTCCCCATTAAAGATATAAATAGCCCCAACAAAACTTGTGAGCAAAGTAATAACTAATCCAAAAGCTTGCGTGAGCAATATAAATAACTTTAATTTATCTTGATTTTGTGCCATATTTAGAATTTTCTACAATAATACAATTTAATTCTTTTAATCAGCGGTTTTTGGCTTTTTTTAAGGCTGTATCAATTTGCAGTAAAGGAGGGCAGGAACGGTCGGCTAAGGGCTTAGAAGTTTCCCGAAGGATTTTTAGGATTTCTTTATTTTTCAAATTAGGATTAACTGATTTTATGAGTGCAATTGCACCGGTTACAATTGGTGCAGCCATGCTAGTCCCATCCATTGATTGGAATTGATTATTCGGAATAGCACTGTAAATAGCGACACCTGGTGCTGAAATAAAGGTGTTTTTGTTATTCCAGTTTTTACAATAGTTACTGAAATTGGCCTTAGCTAAATTTTTATCAAGTGCAACAACTTTCACCACATCCTCACTTCGTTGCATTGGGTCGAGGCCAATAAGCAGATCTTCATTCCCTCCAGCCAATACAATCATTGCATTTTTTTTATTGGCCAATTTGAATAATTCTTTCCAAAATTTCTCTTCATCTTTACCAGTTGTGTTTACGATATTCTCCAGTTCTCCAGGGCTTCTTCCTTGTAATGATTCGGCATATGATTTTCCTAGTGACATATTTATTACATCGGCACCATTTTTTAAAGCATACAACACACCATCTACCACATCAGTCATGGTAAAGAAAGGTTGTCCGTTCCCAATTTGAACAGGCATAAATGCGCATTTGGGAGCTACCCCTGAACCCCCAGCATTATTATCTGCGGCACCAAGCGCTAGCGCTGCCACATGTGTTCCATGGATTATCTCACTACTGGAATAAACACGATTATTGTCTGTTACAACATTGTAGGGCTTTCGGATTTGACGACTATTAAACTCTTTGTGCTTTAAATCAAAACCATCGTCAACTACAGCGATACAAATAGAGGTATCTCCCATGCTGATATCCCATGCCTGCTCCAAATGAATGGCTTGCATGTGCCAAGATTTATCTGTATTTTTAAAAAAAGGATCATTACTCTTTCTACTGCTTTGAAAAATACTTTCATTCCAAATTAGTAATTCATAGCGAGGAAGTTTAGCACGGATTTTTTCTACCATTGCTGCTGTTTCATCCTCTGGAAAGTCAAATTGCAGTCGATTCGTTTCATCATCGTAATAGACAATTTTATACTTTTCATCAGGAAACTGCTGTTTTAATTCAACCGCCATGCGTTTAAATATTGCGTTATTGTCCACCGTAGCAATATTTAGTAAGCCCGCAACGATGATATTTCCGCTGTTATCGTCTTCCCTAAAATCAGTTGAATCTATTGGAATTATCCGCTTACGAGGAATTTCGGGCATGATTTCGTCATAGATCTCCTCCACTTGATCGTCTGTTAAGCGCGCCATTTCCTCCGGACGATTACAGCGATCTAAAATAAACCAAAGGAGAATAATTAACAATATTAAAATTAGCCACCAAAATCTACCTGCAAAAATTTCGAATCTATTTAGGGCGGCATAAAACCAATGCGTTGTTTTAGAAGACTTAGGTGTCTTTGTTGTCTTTACCGATGGTTCATCCTCAGTAGGCGAGTCATCTAATATTATGTTATCGGAATCATCATTCAAGAGAACTGAATCCTCAAGTTGAACTGTATCCTCCTGTGCATCAACCTGCTCGCTTTCTACCGTTTCAGTTTGGACATCTGATGCACTTTTTTCATCCAAATTGGCTATTTCTTCTTCGCTATCCTCTGTGAGTGCATCGCTAAGAACAGGAGCTACAAACAGTAATGAAGACTTATATTCATCAAAAGGAACCGTATAATCTTTTTGCTTATTGGTTTTGATGCCCCAAACAATTAGGATTTCTGTTCCGTTTGAGAATAAAAATAAATTGTCTGGATTAAATGCACTTTTGAGGATATCTGCCCACAATTGTTTATCATAATCATCTGATTGGTAAAGTTTAGAACAGGTAGCTTCTATTTCATATTTCCTTGCATTATAGTCATTAAGTAATTTTGCACGCGTTTCTTGTTGAAATTCTTCTACACGTTTAAACTCACCAACGAGGTCAGTAAACCAATTAACAGCAGCACCTTTTTTTTCTGGTTTCGCTAATAGGTCAGTAAATTCATCGGGGAAATTTATTTTAATAAACTGTTGGATTTGCTCGTATTGCTCAATCATATAATTTATATGATTCGAAACAAGTTCAAATTCATTAACTGAACTGGTAAAAAATGGTTTCATTTATTCTGGGAAATTAAATTCATAAATTAGGTGTTTGTCTTTAACAGTTGTATGAACGCCTTGAAAGTATTTTTCTGATGTTCCATTTCTAACATAAACGGTGTAAGGAATTTCAGACGCTGTGCTACTTCTTCCGAAGAAGTGAACTAATACGCGATAGGATCCTCTAGGCGGCGTTCGGCGGTAGCAGATATTTTCAATAGGATTAACTGAGTTTTGCCCACTAACATTCATGTCAATGTCGAGCTCTGCCCCGTTAATAGATTTTTTATTCCCATAGTAAACAACCGTTCCATCGGGTTCAACAAGATGCAAATCTAAATCGTCAGACGTTTTCCAAGCTAATGTTACTGTTATCTCTCCGTTACATGCATTTAAGCTATCGCGCAAACTATCCAAGGCATTGTCTTGTTCTAAGCTATCAATTTCAGTTTCAATAATTCCACAATTGCAACAACTCTCAAGCTCACGATCAATTTTTCTTAGTATTCGATTGATTTCTTGGTCTTCGTTACACGTATTTAAGTTATTTATTGCTAGCGTTATCAACCAAATCAGCAGCGAAATAAATAGCGTCCAAAGTATGTAATTCAACCACCAGAAACGAAATGAAAACCACGTATAGTTTCGAATCAATCGAAACCACCATTTTTTCATAAGTATTTTTTTAAAGCTTAATCCCATAATATTTAATTTGGACAACCGACGGTGTACGTCCAAGTTGTGCTTGAACCACCTGTTACTTTAACTTTAACAAACTGTTCACGATTAAATCTATAAGAAAAGCTTAATCTTCCGGTTGCGCCTGCAGCATTATTGCCACCAACGAAACCATTTGTATTTCCCTGAACTGAAAATGTTGATGCTACCCTACTATTTTCATAAAAAACTTCAAGTTTATCAGGAACATTAAACATGTCAAATGTAATTGTTACCATACCTGATTTTGTCCCAAGTACAATAGGTTTCACATCTATCCCGTCATTTCCAGATTGAGTTTCTGTATTGCAATTTTGTGCATTTGGTGGCGGGAGAAGAGGTGGTATTGGAGGAGGAATAACTGGTGGGGGCACATTACAAGAACAACATAAATCAAGCGCTTTTTCGATCTCACTTACACTTCTTGAAAGGTTGTGTTTATTGAGACAGCTATTGTCTTCTTTTGTCGTTTTAAAGAAAACACCATAAACTAAAAAGAAGCAACTAAGCGTCCACACAGACCAATTAAACCACCAATAACGAAAACCAAAGAAATTTCGTTCTCTAATGGTTTTTACCCACCACTTTTTATGATATGAAGAATTCTCGTAAGACATATACTAACGGGATTTAATATAGGTTGTGTCGCATCTTTCACGCACACGTTCTTCCAATCGTTTTAACTCCTCTTTGGTTTTCTTTAGTTTTTCGCAATATGCATCGCAATTTGGCCGATCGCAATACCTGCAAAGCCAAATTATTAAAAGTGTATAAATGAATAACCAAAACAAGGCCCAAAAGCGGTACGAAATCCACCTAAGTAAACGCTTTATACGGCCCAAACAACCCACTTTTTCACTACTTGCAGTGGTTTTTATTGGTTCTTCAGGATCAGTGGGCTTTACCGGAGGAATAGGAATTGGATTTGGCGCACCCTCCCCACCTCCCAAGGGCTGGGTTACAGGTTGAGGAGATTTTGGTTGAACTGGATCAGGTATTTCATCAGGATCATCACCAGTAATTATCTCGCCGGGGCTAGGAGGTATAGGTTTAACGGAAGGTTCTAGTTTGGGTAACTTATTTTCATCCTTAGTCATAAAATCCCAACCCCAAAGAAGTGCCCAATCGCCTTGATTGTTATTGATAACAATAATTCGTTCTAAGTGAAATAAATCAGCAATGAGATTGCCCCATTCTTTATTTTCTGGATCAGGTTTTACTTTAAGTAAAGAGGATAAGCTTTGTGTTGACTTTATAAAATCATCTAACTCTTTTTTAACCTTTTCAACAAGCTTTTCATCCCATTCATTCAAACGTTTAAAATCGCCATTGTATTTGCCATGCCAAGTTATATTGCCCCCTTCTTTTAGCATTGGCTTTAAAAGACGGTCAATATCGTTTGCATTTAATTTCGTCTTTAGAAAAGATTGAGCTATTTCATAGTAGTCGTAAAAATAGCGTTCCCTGAAAGAAATTGGCGTATAGTTCGAACTATTGATTGAATAAAGTTGATTCATTTTATTAATTTAAGGAAAGAGTAGTTATACCATCAATTGAGATAGCTTCAATCTTAATTATTAGGTCTTCCAACAATTTATTTTCCTCTACATCGAATTTTCTAAAACCACAATTTGAGAGTAAAATAAGTTGGATTTTCACCACAAAGCTTCTGTAATGATCAATAGCAGGATAAGTTACAACAAGTGCATTGGAGGTGTCGTCTTCTTCAAATAAATCACATAAATTATTTTCTGAAATCTGGCGACTCGTTTGCATCAATGCATCGGTATTTATCTGACTATTTTTTGCTAACTCAAGCACTTGCGACTTTCTTTCCTCTTTCATAAAATTAAATCCATAATTAGAGACAAAATCATTAATGTAAGAGGTGATAATTGAGGCCAAGTACTCATCCGTATCGTTGGATACTTTAAGCATTCTAGTTTTTTTCTCGAATATGTAAATTAGCTCTTTTCTTACTTCAAAAATTTCAAAAGTTTGTAATAAATTTTCGTTTATAATTTTTATTACGGATAGGTCTAAGCCTTGATTAGCATACTCCTTAAAATTTGAAATGTCTAGTCTTTTTTTCCAAATATCAATTACACCGTCCACCAAAATACTTGCCGCTGTAATGTGTATATTTTGCAACACTTTTTCAAGATTAATATCCTTATCTACTAAAAAATCTTCCACTTGTTCTAAGCTTGAAAACATCTGATTAACTCGGATAATTTCCTTATTATCGTCCAAAGATTTTGTCAAATCTAGATCATAAGTCCTTATTATAACCTCATCTCTAGTTGGATTATGATTACTTGAGGCGGGCAAATAATTCTCATGAATATAGTTGTATATTTCTGTATTAATTAAATACATTTTGGAAAGAAAAGCTCCAAATTGAGACCCAGTATCAAATAGTTCCCTTAAAGCATTTTGAATTTGGAGCCCTTCTCCTATGGCGACTTTGCGTTGCTCACTGATGTCGTCTGTCTTGTAATGCTTTTTTAAATTAACAATTGTAATTGTTTTTAATTCCTGCAATTGATTAATGTAATTTTTGGTTTTTATAAGGTTATTAGCAACGGGCTGCAAATCTCTTATGATTCGCTCAGTTCCGTCGTTGTTGGGAGTTGAAGATGCGCTCCATGCATCTAAAGGATTCTCAAAATGAGATTTAACGTAGGGAAAATCTAAAAAGCTTTGCTTTAGTCTTTCGTAATAGTCAATTCTTTCCAACTTCACTTTGGTTTCTTTCCCCTCAGTTATATAACCATCAAAAATATCAGTCGAAAATTCAATGTCTCTAAGTGGATAAAAACTTTTGAAGTTTGGTTCGCTCTTAGTCCAATTTTCGTCCCAATCATTTGCCTTAGTAACTGCTTCCTCCTTAAACAATTTGATAAATCTATTATTCCATTTTTCGCTTAAATTTTCTTGATCTGAATTCTTGTTATAGTCCATTGTTTGGTTATAAAACGTAAGGACAACAAATAATGGATTGGTACCATTTTCGCCAATTCTTTGTTGCCTTTTCTCACTGGTTTCACCGACATTTCGTTTAATCCAATCATTGATTAAAAGTGGAATTTCTTTTACCTCATTATTCCAATTTTTTATACAGAATAGGAGGTTATTAATTTCATAATTTGACGAATATTTATTGAAAAGATAGGAGATTTTACCGCGGAGAAGTAATTCGGGCGTCATATCTCCTCTAATATCACTTTTCTCAAAAGGCTTTCTAGAGCGTGCTCCGGGAAAATCTAACAAATCTGTGTTTTGGAGGAATTTTTTATTATTCGCTACTTCTTTACTAACAGGCATAGAGATTTCCGAAGTTAGTGAACTAAGCATAAACACATTAAAATCAAGTTTTTGATTGTCAGGAAGAAGAATTGGTGTAAATTCTTCGGGGTTGAAAATACCCTTTACTCTTGCCACATCTAGCATTTTTCCTTGACCGCGAAGAATCGCACTTTTGGTTACATAAACCACTTTATTGTAAGATATATTTTTCAATCCATTAATTAATTTTTCAAATAGCGATGAGAAATGTGTATCATTCGCCCAAAATATCCCAAATAAAGCAACCCATTTTGATGAATCAATTCGTTCGATAATTTGTGCTATTTCGAGCCAAAAAGAACTTTTTGTGACATAAGATGCCATTGGGTTAATTCTTTCTAAATAGTTTTTGTAATACGTTTTTAAATAATAAATATCATCTTCTGTCAAATCGTTTTGTATTGTATTTGAAGAAGCCGCATGCTCTTTAAATTTTGCCGCATGATCATTAAAATCTTGGATACTTGGATAATAGTCAAGTTTCATGATATCTGAAAAAAAACTATCACATAAAATCAAAACCAAATCTTTTACATTGAGTAGTTTTACTTGAATGGGATAATCCGGATCAATAAATTGCGAATTAATTGTAAAACGACTAACAACACCTGTACTTTCTGTGCCGCCTCCTTTTGGATTAATCTCCAATAAAAAATCTATTTTTTCGCCATTAGGAAGTTCAATGTCGAAGCTTTTACCTTCCTGAGACAATAAAAATTTGACCAAATAGGATTTACCAACTTGACTGATACCAAACAAAGCAAAAACTGGTTTCGTAAGTATAATATCATTGACAACCGCGACTTCTGCTTTTGTTTCATGAATCACATTAAGCATAGTTTCTTGCTCTTCAAGCGACAAATTCTTTTTTACCCACCGAGAAGATTGCTTCAACAATGAATGAAAATCTTTTGTGTTTTCTGCTAGCGAATTTAATTGCTCTTGCGTAAAATTTTCCATTTTTAATTTCTAGAATTAATTGATAAAGTAAATTCGGCAGTGTCAAACCAATACCCATTTTCTTCAGCAAGAGTAATTAAATTAAGACTAAATAGTGAAAGAGATTTGGAATCTCCTGTTGAATCGATCACATCTTCAAGGACTAATTTTTCTTTATCCAAGTCAAACTCTCTACTTACCTTAAATGTGAAAGGAAGTAATGCATTCATCTCGTTAATGATATCTTGAACTTTTGCGGCAAAATTTTCGGGTTTATTAAACGTTTGTGATTTGGCAATGCTTTCAATGGATTTCAAGTTATATTGAATTTGATAAATATAGCGAGAAGGGTAATTAGTTGAGTTTAGATTTTTCATACCAATTTTGTAAGGTATTGCAAAAGCTTTGAATTCGTTACTATTATTATTCGGGGTAAAAACAACACTCGACACCTGATTTTCTTTGATTTGGCCCATATAATTTGCGGTAGACCTTAGTTTTTCTTTAAGTAGTGCGGCGTTTATTTTGAATTTATTTAGTTTAAAAAAACGAGTACTCATAAGACCAATTAATGCTCCTGTCGAAACAATCGTTTTAGGGTCTTTAATATACCCATTATCATCTGAGAAGGGAAACCATTTTCCTATCCAATAATTATTCATGTTAATGAATCTATTGGGTTGAAGTGGATGAATTTCTAGAAAAAGTTTTTCAATACTTTTAAAATTACACGGCCTACCTGATATAATGATAAAGTCGCAACGATGCAAATGCATAAGCTTGGCAACTTGTTTGATTATACTTGAGAAAGTAGATCGAATAAGCTCATTTACTTTATTTGGATTTAGATTCCATTCGAGATCTTCAAATCTAAATCCAAAATGTTGGTGAAAAAATTCAAGAATATCTTTACTGGGTAATTTATCCTTAAAAATATCAGAGAAGGATGCTTTGGATGATTGTGTTTCGTTGGCAATAGACATGTATTTTAGTGCCAATGGTATACCTATTTGATTTAAGAAACTAATGCGCATTAATTGGGTCATATAGCTCATAATGGCGGCATCTCGACCAAAAAATCCATTTATCTTTTCTCTTATGGCGTTACCCACCACTTTAAAGCCGTGATTTTCAATGACACCAGTACATCCTTTGTCCGACTCAGTAAGTTCTTTCCCTTCAATAATGATAGACTGCACAATGTTTTTCATTAAATCATCACCAGCAATGTGAAAACTTTCATGGAAAAGAGGATTCGGAGTTAATTCAGTGGCATTGTTATATTTTAAGTCGTATTCGCAAATCATTAAGTCAGAGGTTCCTCCCCCAATATCTAACGAACCAACTGTTAATACTTGATTTCCTTTATCCGTTTGGTGTCCAAATATTTTAAATAAATCCGTAGGATTACCATCAAATTTATGTTGAATTAATCCGTACATAAATACAAACTGGCTGCATGTTGCTTCGTCATACATCCAGTCTTTGATGTCCTCAATGGGTTCATCCATTGTTTTTCTCAAATCTACAATTCTTGGAATAATTTCAAAAGAGTCGGATATAACGGGACTAACCACAACAGCATCTGAATTGACTTTTTTCGCAAAATTGGATAGTATTTTAGCTGCTTCCTCAGCACACTGTCTTAAAGTAATCTGTTCGGCCTTTACCATGCCCGTTGGACAACTTATGACCACATGTCTTAGACGTCGTCGCGAGTTTGGTTTACCATGAATGGACCTGAACTCAAATGAATTAAACTGCGAAATAGCTTGCGTAAATACTTCTAAAAATAAAAAAGTCATTAGGGTTTTTCTTGAGTAAAGTGGTAATGCGCCAAAGGCATCGTCTGTACAATAAGAACCATCACTTTTGAGCTGCTCTGAGATGCCTTTTTTGTATACGTTCTTGGATAGCTCAACAGCTTCGTCGTGAAATTTCCAAGCTACTTTACTCGCCTTATTATCCCATAAATAACGCTTTGGGCTGGAGTTATGTGATTTAAATTCTTGTTGTATATTCCTTGCAATTTTAAACGAATGGATTAAATCTTCCGCTTCAAATCCTATTCGAACAACGCTAGGCCATTGAAATTTTTGCTGACCAGAAAAATAAGAATCTTTCATCCCGAACAACTCGTCTCTAAAAACTACTCTTGTTGAAAATGAATCTCCATAGCTTTTCAATGGATCGGATAAATTTCGTATTTTAAGTTTTTTAACTTTGTTGAAATTGATTTCACCCTCACTAGGTGTTTCAAATAAGATGGCACAAGTATGAGAATTTCCAACATCAATTGACAAATCTAAATCAATAATATCAGCTTGATCGCTCAACAACTGAACGGTCGGCATATTTTCAGAACTTAAAATTATCCTTAAAAGATGAATAAAGCTTGTGAAATGCTTAGTTTGGGAATCATTCTCTTTAACAGGTATAATATCCTCTAACCAACTTGCAACCCAATCACAATTTGTGTACTTACTCATAAAACTCATGATACTATCCTCATTGTTGCATAGCGAGTATTTATTTTCATTAGGGTTTGAATTTAACTGCGGCGTATGACTTTGAGCGTTATCAGAACTAATTGTAGTATCAATTGACAAAACCACTTCTAACTCACTACTTTCATCATGAAATTCAAACCACATTCTCACCCAATCCGTTGGACCAAATAAATTATTGTTGATTTGATTATTCTTGAAATAAGGTAGAGGGATCCATTTCTTTTCAAATAATTTTAGTGTTCTTTCAGCATTTCTAATTGAATATGTTTGCTCATCACCGTCACTAAACAATAATGTATTCGATTCTGTAATTTTTTGTATTGCATTATAATCTACCAATTCACTCTGTGGAATACCCAATTGTTCGAGGTCAGACTTTCTGATAAATTTTGCTATGTTTTTGATTTCAATCAACTCATCAAACCAATAATTTAGAGAGAAACTATCAAGTCCTTCAAAATAATTGAATTTTAATGTTCTAAACTTTTCATGATTTAATTTAATTCTTAAATCTATTATTTGAACACCCGTATTTGCAATTAACGAAACATAATCCATAAGAAATTTTAAAATGAGTCAAAAATTAGTAACTAATTACATAATGTTTTATAGAACAAATTATAACTATCTCAACAAATGTAAGTAATCCTGCAAGAATTACTAAACGTTTCTAATTAATTGTAGAGAAACAATATTATTTGACTTCTTAAAATGTTTTTGATTAGTAAATTATAAATATTAAGAATCAAAAATTAATTACTCAGGTTAAGATTACTGAACTAATACTAAAGTAAGTTAGCATGTTATTCAAAAAAAGTAGATAAATTCCCCGTAAAGAGGTTAAATTAACAACTCAATTCTTCCTAAAAAGCACAACCCATGTAAAGATACACGCCGGTTTTACCCTCATTGTTGACAGCAAAATCAAAGCGTGTCCACACGTCTTTTTGGGGGAATAAAAGGTAATGAATCCCGGCACCACCAGCATATTTTAAGTTCATGGTACTGATGTTTATTGCTTTATCATAAATAATTCCCGTGGAGGCAAAAACTGCTAGACCGAACTTTTTAGCAAAAAACAAGGGAAGCATTCTGTATTCGGTCTGTAAACTAATGAAGTTTCTGTCTCGAAACCTTCCAAAATAATAACCCCTCATCATCATTTCTCCACCCATCAGCGCATACTGATTGAATGGCGCGTCACCAAGGGTAAATTGTCCAACGGATTGAATTGCCAACACATTTCTCGTTCGAATTGGAATGAAATACCTCAAATCAGTAAATACTGTGCTGAAATTATTGATGCTACCCAGTTCCTTACGATAACTGAGAAGGGCAGCTTCTGCAAAAAGTCCATTTCGCACGTTTAACACATTTTGCCTATTGTCGTGCAATAGTCCAATACCAATGCCCAAATTGTTCGAACCCTGAAAGCCTATAGGTGTCAACAGGAAAACATCATTAGTGTACGATTTAAAGTTTACTCGGCTTAAACTTTGAAAATCCAATTCAAGACCGATAAAAAAATCTCGCCAAATTTTCCGAAGTATACGCTCTTTCCAATTGAAGGTGAAAGATTCAACAACAGCAATTTTTTCTTTAGCACTGTTCGCTCCAATACCATGGTAGGATAGGGGAAAACTTTGGGTTTTCAACTTCCCCAAGAGAAACCACTTATTTTTATCGGCATATAGCGCATGTTCAATCGTTGCTCCATATTGCCTTTCGGTTGTAAAAAATGTAAAAACACTCAATTCAGATAGTCGATTATTTGTGTCTTTTTTTGCGTAACCGATAAGGACGCTACTCGCACCAAACTCCCATTTAGTTTCGGGTGCATAAGCCACAATTGGATAGATTAAGTTCTGCAAGCCCGCCTTTTCTGTCGTATCATTAGTAAACTTATTGATGTATCGCCGGACAAAATTTGGTTTTTTCACTTGACAAATAGCCAATTGAATAAAGCCAAAATAAAAAAGGAATAGTATAAATTTAAGCACCTGCAAAAGTGTGAAAAAATATTGTTTTATTTAAAATTACCTTAACATTTAAGAAAAGCTTAGTACATAATTTTGATTAAATATATCCAAAAATAAAGCTATGCGATTATTACTATTTTTTACTTTACTAAGCTTTTCATTTGCGGCACAAATTGCAACAGTTGTTCGTGGCCCCTATTTACAAACCCCCACGCCCAACAGCATTGTAATAAAATGGCGAAGCAACATTGCCACGAATTCAACAGTATGGTACGGAGCCGATACGACAAATTTGTCTTCAATGGCCGTTGGGAATTCAAATACCACCGATCACACGGTAACGATTACAGGATTACCTTCATCAAGCAATTATTTCTATGCCGTTGGCGGACAACAAATTTATGGTGGGAATACCAGCATGCATCGGTTCAAAACAAATCCTGTTTCTGGATCACAGGATTCGATACGAATTTGGGCCATTGGTGACTTTGGAAAAGGTAATGCTGGACAAATAGCTGTAAAATCTTCCTATTTAAATTGGACAGGAAACCAAGCGACCGATGTGTGGTTGTGGTTAGGTGACAACGTATACAACGACGGAAAAGATGCGGAATACCAAAGTAAACTATTTGGTCTCAACGGATTTATGGATATTTTCTCATGGTTACCATTTATGCCAACACCGGGAAACCATGATTACAATGAAATTTGGGCTCAAAGTGCCTTTTTAGGAATCCCGTATTCGAACATTCCTTTGGAAAACCATGAAGGACCTTACTTCGATATAGTCGATGTTCCAGAGCAAGCAGAGGCAGGGGGCTACCCGTCCAACTTAGAAGTTTTCTATTCTTATGATTACGGTAACGTTCATTTTATTTCATTAAATTCCGAGGTATTTGATTTCTTACAAACCGGAACGGGAGTTCAGCGCATGATTGATTACATTCACGATGATTTGTCGCAAAACCAGCAAGATTTCACGATTGCTTATTTTCATCAACCTCCTTACTCAAAAGGCTCACATGACTCAGATGGAGCTACGGAGCTTGTCATGAAAACGATGCGCGAAGACGTCGTGCCCGTTTTAGAGTCATACAATGTAGACCTCGTTGTATGCGGACACAGCCATGTGTTTGAGCGAAGTTACCTTATTAAAGACCATTTTGGCAATAGCTCTACCTGGAATCCCGCTACGAACTTAGTGGATGGAACGAATGGCAAGTTCAGTGAAGGAAATGCTTACGTGAAAGATAAATTTGCCACTAATAACGATGGAACCGTTTATGTAGTTTGCGGTAATTCGGGAAGTGAAAACAACGACGGTACAATGAATCATCCTGTTTTTCATTTTGGCGACAACGGAAGTGGCATTTATGGCTCATTCATCATGGATGTTTATCGAAACCGCTTAGATGCTAAATACCTACGATCTAATGGACAAATTTTAGATGAGTTTACCATCCTAAAAAAGAATTTAGCGCTACAAAACTCCACAGATACTATCTGCATTGGCGAAACAATTACCTTGCAAAGCTCCATATCAGGCGGATCTGATTCCCTTGATTTACTTTGGAATAATGGCACATCAGAAAATCAACTTTCGGTAAGTCCAAATCAGACAACGAGCTATCAATTAACAGTAACCGATAATTTGACAGGGCAACAGGCAACTGCCACTTATGAAGTCGTTGTGAATGACTGCATCGGTTCTATTGATGAATCCACGCTACCATTTTCCGTATTTCCAAATCCGACCAGTGACTTTCTACAAATACAAAGTGAGGCGGTAATAAGAACTATTCACATCAATGATGATACAGGGCGGGAATTACGGACTTTGCGTCCCAATTCAAAGTCGATAAAAATAGATGTCTCCAAATTTCCATCTGGAATGTACACACTTAAAATAAATATTGGTGGCAAAAACTACGTCAAAAAAATAATTGTTGAGTAACAAAAAGGTTATTTTTTCTTTCCTTTAATCAGGTTTACTGAGTAATTTTCCAAATCACCAGACACTCTAAAATAGACGTATTTCGCACCGTCTTTTTCTTTTACGATTTCATCGGGATCTTTATCGTCATCTGCTTTCCTTTTAAAAATTTTGTTCCTAGCCACGTCCTTAATCATCGCCCAAGGAACGCCAATGGTATAATCCATATCCATTTTTCCAAGGATCCCTTGAGAACCTTCAATTTTTAAGAAACCCAAACTTGAACAAATAATCATTTGTGGAATACTCAATTTTCCATTGCTTAAAATAAGTTCATTAGTTAGGGTATCAAATTGTACCATGGCAACATTTTTATCTTCAAAATAAGTCCCCAAATCAATTAAAGGCGCATAATTTTCCAACTTTCCCTTGGTGATAGTCATATTGACTTTAAGATTAGAATCATCTAGCTTCGGGACCAAATCTGCATGGAGGTGGATTTTACCTGTAACTTTTCCTTGAAAATACCCATGAACATTTTGAGAAACCAGGTAATCTTGACCAAAATTATCAAACTTCACCATGAATTTATCCAGATTTAAATGATGTATCGTCAAATTTGGTTCTAAATAAATGTGCTTCTTATCCCTTCCGCTGAATACGGCAGATCCAGAAATAGAACCTTCAGCTGTTTCGAGTCCAATTTTTTTTATTTCTACATGATGATCGTGAAAAACCTTGACATCGGCCGTTAACTTGTTAATGGTATAACCATCATAGTTGAAAGATCCCACGTCGAGTTTACAATCAATATTAGGGAATTCGGCGTCAAATATACTCCAGACCTTATCATGCTCTGTTCCATGTAATTCGGGAGGTTGTTGCGTCGAATGACTTAAAAACTCATCTACATCAATCCGATTTGCGCGCAGCGTTATAAAGTCACGCCGCTTTGATTTGTCTAGATGCACCAAAAGACTCACATCAAAGTCAGAATGCCCAACTACCCCTTTTAAATGCTCAAGAGAAAGTTGGTCGGCTTGGTAATTTATTTTTCCATTTATCCCTGCTAGACTAACCGGATGCGTTTTAAATTTACCCGTTAGATTATCAAGATGAACGGCAGTTTTTACAAATTCACCGGCTTTAAAGTGTAGATCAGAATGACCTTTCAAATCAAAATTTGATAACTCTTCCTTCCGATACTCCAATGGCAAATGATTATGTCCACCGTAGTACAATAGCTCTGCTAATTTTAAGTGATTTGACTTAAAATCAAAAGTGATTTTCGCATCTCCCTCCAAATTGGGTTTAAACCAGAAGTCGTAATGATGAAAAAGACCTGAAAAATGAAAATCGGATGCGTCCACAAATCCCTTGAAATCCTTCAAGGTTAAATCCTGCTTTCCAATGAGTAAGTCTGCGTGTAAATCGTGAATAGCGTGAGGATAATTTTTCAACTTTGCGTTACATTTTTCCAAGAAAAATTCACCAAGCGGCAGG
>Ga0247831_1004096_pt1 | contig 19971 bp, 15 predicted proteins | sample LaCruzMarch2015__9_FD_192406 | JGI IMG/M metagenome (GOLD analysis project Ga0247831, IMG submission 192406) | Freshwater microbial communities from meromictic Lake La Cruz, Castile-La Mancha, Spain - LaCruzMarch2015_1m | ecosystem: Environmental > Aquatic > Freshwater > Lake | place: Spain... | reverse complement strand
CGAAGGCTTTGTAGGTGCTTCATTTGATTTGACAGAACTTCGAGACGCTCAGTTTCGAGCGGAAAGTGCTAATCGATCTAAAAGCGCTTTCCTGGCAAACATGAGCCATGAGATTCGAACTCCGTTGACTGCGATCCTCGGATATGCGAACTTACTCCAGGATGAAGGCCGCCAAATTCAGCAGGAAGAACGCACTGAAGTTATCAGCACCATTCGGCGATCTGGTGAGCATTTACTTGCCATCATCAACGACATTCTCGACATCTCGAAAATCGAAGCGGATAAAGTCCTTTTGGAACGAGTCGTAACACCGATCGATGTTATCCTGCGCGAAGTGGAAGGCCTCTTTCAAACAGCCTCTAAGGAAAAGGGGGTTTCTTTCGAAACGAGACTCCGCACTCCGATTCCTCAAAGTATGGTAAGCGACCCAACTCGATTTCGGCAAATCCTAATGAACCTATTAGGAAACGCTATCAAGTTTACAGAACGCGGGCAAGTTTGCTTAGAAGTTCATGTAACGAGTTCGGAAAAACCGCGTATCGTTTTCGACGTACAAGACACCGGGGTAGGCTTAGATGAACAGCAAATCAAGGCGCTTTTTGTTCCGTTCAGTCAAGCCGACGAAACTGTCTCTCGCAAATTTGGCGGGACAGGACTTGGTCTAACCATCAGCCGTCGCCTAGCTAGGATCATGGGTGGTGATGTTCTGCTGCATCGGACCGAGCTGGGAAATGGATCCTGTTTCCGCCTAGAATTACCTGTGGAAGTACCACAAGGGGTGCCTTGGATCGACCGATTGGATTTAACACCTTCAGCATCCGAATCCATATTGGTAGATGTTACCAAACTGAACGGCCGTATACTTTTTGCTGAAGATGGAATCGACAATCAGAAGTTGATCGCCTTCCATCTCAGGAAAGCCGGTGCTGAGGTTGAAATCGCCGAAAACGGGCTTATCGCGCTCCAGAAAATTTCCGAATCGATTTCAACAGGTACGCCCTACGACTTGCTGTTAACCGACATTCAAATGCCGGAGATGGATGGCTACACGCTCGCTTCCACGTTGCGCCGTCGAGGCTTTTCCATCGGTATCATCGCATTAACGGCACACGCTATGGCCGATGACCGTGCTCGATGTCTTGATGCCGGGTGCGATGACTATGCGACCAAACCAATCAACAAAGAGAAGTTGATTGAATTGTGCCAGAAATGGATGAAACGATCGAGTGAAAAAGTGGCGAAGACTTCGGCCTTATCGACGGTTCCAAACCATATACTTTCGCTTGGCGGGGCAACTTCCGGCCATGCTTAAGGGTGTAAGAAAATTCCGCCTACCTTATCCGTTTCGGTTGGGGCTTCGTTTGCAATTGATGCTAACGCTGATGGTAACAGCATCAACCCTGGGTTGGGGGGCATGGGAAGTCATGAGTCACAGTATTCGTGCAAGATTCGCAAACTTAGAGAATCATCATGCGTTTGAAAATGCAATTCGCGCCAAAAACCTAATAGCCGAACGAGCGAGTCAACTTGCTGCCCAGGCAAGCGACTGGGGGGCTTGGGACGAAACCTATGAATACGTCGTCGATCTTAACGATCAATACGTCGCGGCGAATTTAACTTCCGATGGTATCTCCAGGCTAAACATCCATTGCCTTCTTTATCTCGATACGGAAGGGTTGACAAAAACATCGATTGGTTTCGATTTCGAAACGCAAAGAATTGTCCCAACGCCACAACCAATACTAGCAAAAAACTGGTCTCGATTTTCGCTGGCAACGACCAGTTTGAATGAGAAACTTTCAGGCATGGTTTTGGTTGATAACATTCCCTATTTGTTGGGAGCCTCGCAAATTCTAACGAGCGAGGGAACGGGTCCAGTTCGAGGTACGATTATCGAGCTTCGGAAACTTGATCATCGAGAACTGAATAGTTTATCGAAATCGCTTAGATTTCCACTTAGCATTTCTAATCGCTCCGAGTTCTCGAAAGAACCGTACTACAACGAAATCCGAAATGAAAACACGATGTTAACCCATTTCAAGCTGGAAGAGTTGATAGGAAATAGGTCTGTAGATTGCATCTGCACTCTTGATCGCCAGATCATGGCGGAAGGCGTTCAGGCACTATCGGACACGCGAACGAACGTTCTGACTATGGGGGGGGTTCTAAGCCTGCTTGTATACCTTTTGATGGGCAGAATTGTCATAACGCGTGTTTGCAAAATGACGGCCGAGATCAATTCCCCAAAGATTCTTCCGAATGTATCTCGGGTCAGCGACCAAGGCGGCGACGAGATTGGGGATCTCGCTAGGCAATTCAATTCGCTTTTTGATTCGATATTGATTTCGCAAGTTGAACTAAATGAACGCAACCAAGAACTCTTAGAAGCGAAAAGGGCAGCGGATACTGCAAACCATTCCAAAAGCGCGTTTTTGGCCAATATGAGTCACGAGATTCGAACTCCGCTAACTGCAATTCTTGGCTTCACGGATATCCTTCGCGAAGACAAGGGAGGGGTTTTGACACATGAACGAAGACTCGAAACATTGAACACCATCCAGGCAGCTGGCCAACATCTGCTTACTGTCATCAACGACATCCTTGATTTTTCCAAGATCGAAGCGGAAAAAATGACACTAGAGGCGATTCCATTCTGCTTGGGAAATGTACTCATCGAAGTGAGAGAGCTGATGCTACCGAGAGCCCAAGAAAAGAATATTGAATTGGAATTTGAATTGGTTTCGCCCATCCCTCCATTCTTGAAAAGTGACCCCACGCGTTTGCGACAAACGATGCTGAATCTTGCGGGAAATGCAATCAAGTTTACGAAAGAAGGATCGGTAACCATTCGCTGTGGTATGGAGTCCCAAGACGGAAACCTCGTTCTTTTCATGGATTTCGTCGACACGGGAATAGGGATTAGCCCAGAACAAGCGAACTCGCTTTTCCAATCCTTTCGTCAAGCCGACAATACGGTTACGCGTCAACACGGTGGTACGGGCCTTGGCTTGGCAATATGCAAGAGACTCGCTTGCTTAATGGGTGGCGACGTATTTCTTAAGAGTTCGGAAATTGGTTTGGGTTCTTGCTTTCGATTGATTCTTCCAGTCAACAACATCAATCTTGAGCAGATGGTCCATGCATTACCAGTTACTAGCTCTAGCACCGACCGAACCGTCAATGCTGCCATGCCGACGAAGGTTGAAGGTCGTATTCTCCTTGCTGAAGACGGTCTTGACAATCAAAAACTCATCTGTTTTCTGCTAAAGAAAGCTGGTGCCCATGTAGACATCGCGGAGAACGGACTCGTCGCCTTATCGATGATTGAAAAGGCTGCAGAGTTAAACATGGAATATGACTTGCTCATTTCCGACATGCAAATGCCAATCATGGACGGCTATACCTTGGCAAGCACGCTCAGAGAACGGGAGAACACGATCGCGATTATTGCATTGACCGCCCATGCAATGGCAGAAGACCGCGAACGGTGCATCAGCGCCGGATGCAATGAATATGAAACCAAACCCATCAACAGGGCCGACTTACTGGCAGCATGCCAAAAGTGGATTGGGAAAAAAGCTCCTGTTCAACCTAAGTCCATCATCTGGGGAATGGAATCTAACACATCCACACCCATCGCTGCCCCCGCATCTTAGTCCTCGAACCAGGGTTATTGGACAGAAGGATATCGGTTCACAGATCTGGATCCCGTCGTCTGATTCCAGGAACGACAAAATCTTGGTTGTGTGCTATATTCGGAATTGTTGGAAAGTCGCCACTTTTATGAAAATCCGATTGATTGCATGGTCGCTGTCGAACAATACCTCAAACCTGAATTAGCTTCGCAGATCAAGCGTTTAGATCTGCGAGCCCAGATGATCGTTCGTGGCTTTTTGCAGGGAATGCACGCCAGCCCTTACCATGGCTTCTCGGTAGAGTTTTCGGAACACCGCCGGTACTCGCACGGAGACGATCCCAAAGATATCGACTGGCTTGCTTACGCCAAAACCGATAAGTACTACGTCAAGAAATTCGAATCAGAAACGAATGTCACCGGCTACATGATGATGGACCTGAGTCAGTCCATGGGATACACGTATCGCCAACAATTGACCAAGTTCGATTACTGCATTTGCCTTGCAGCCGCGTTGACGTATCTGATGCTGATGCAGCAAGATCCCATCGGATTGGTTACTTTCGACAAAAAAATCCGAGGCAGCATCCCTCCGCGATCGCGTCGAAGCCAGTTTGGAGCGATCTTGAGTCAACTGACGAAACTGAAAACGGCAGGCGAAACGGAGCTTCGAGCCCCCATCCTGCAATTAGCTGCCATGCTCCGCCATCGGTCTTTGGTCATGATCATGAGCGATCTGCTGGCCGACGTTCAACCCACCTTGGACGCAATTCGCATGCTTCGGCATGCAGGCCACGATGTGATCGTGTTTCATATTCTGGATGAAGCGGAAGTGACGTTTCCATTCGATGGTTTGGTGCAGCTTAGCGATCCAGAATCGGGGCAATCTCTAAGTGTCAACGCGGACGATATTGGCCAAGAGTACCGCGAAAATATCCGTAAATTTCGCGAAGAATTGAAACGAGGTTTCAACGAAAGCCGCATCGACTATGTTCCATTGGATACCAGCATGCCCTACGACAAGGCAATGACGGAGTATCTACTAAGTCGACGCAATCGGTTTTAACCACGGAGCAGTCGCAACCATGACCTTTTTGCATGCCTCTTTGCTGCTTGGCGGACTCCTCGGGTTAGTACCTGTCGTCATTCATATGCTAGGTCAACGACAACCCAAAGCGATCGTATTCCCGGCGATCCGCTTTGTCCGGCAAACTGCGATACAAGCTCAACGCGGTTGGTCTATCAAACGATGGTTGTTGTTGGCCTTACGAGTGATGTTGCTCGGCTTACTGGCTTTTGCGATCGCCTCCCCACGCGTCCAAAGCAGCATGTTTGCGACCTACCTGATGATTGGGGTGGTAGGACTTCTGGCTCTGCTCGCGACTGCAGTCGCTTTTTCTGCGATTGGCTCACGAAAATCCTCATTGACGATTGGGATCAGTTCCCTTCTGGCAATCGTGCTATGGTTGATTGGGGGAGGTTGGTTGGGAATGGCTGCCATGACCGGGCAAAGCGTTCCCCTACCCAGTGCCTCGGGACCGATCTGTGCAGCGGTTGTTTTGGATACGTCCCCATCCATGGGATACCAATACCACAACGAAACCAGGCTTGCGGCCGCCAAGGAAATGGCAACCTGGCTAATGGATCGATTGCCGATCGGGAGCCAAATTGCGATCGTCAACAGCGACACCGGGGTACGGCTCAACCAAGACCGAATCTCAGCCAATCGACTGTTAGACCGAACCATCGTCGAAGGCCGAGCGACCAACTTGGTTCAACGCATTAGCGCTTCCATCGACGTGCTCCGCAAAAGTGACTTAGAACGACGCGAAATTTATGTCCTGACGGACTTGTCTGCGGGCGCTTGGCGAGATGCCGATTCGTCTGACATCGCTGCCAAGTTGGCTCGCGATGATTCAGGAAAAGGGATCGTTGGCGAGAACGTACTGGTTCAGCTTATCGATGTCAGTGTTCCTGTCACGGAAATTCGTAACTGGTCGTTGAACCAATTCAAATTGAGCCAGCAGACGGCAACGCCCGGAGGTCAGGTGACTTTAGCAGGCGAAATCCAATCGACTCCAGGAAGCGGTACGGAACAAATGACCGTGGAACTTGTTTCCGAAGCGATGGATCGCGCGTTGGTGGAACGTGACGGAAAGTTGGTTCTGCCAACCACTACGGTCGCTGAAAGGCAATTGATCGAAGTTACCGATGGTGGGTCGGTTCCATTTAAATTGACTTGGAAAGACCTTGCTGAGGGAACCAACCACGCAATGCTTCGGATCACTCGTCCGGATCCACTCGATATAGACAATGTCGTGTATCTTTCGGTGGATGCGAGAACTCAAGGGCAAACGCTCGTCATCGCAGAAGATCGACGCGATGGACAAAGTGTATGCGGTGCGATCGATCCTGAAGCTCAAGCAGAACAGAATGCTTCAACCACCGAGATCACCAACAGCGACCCGGCTGTCGCGGCTAAGTTTCGCGAATCGATGTTCAAGCTAGAAACTCCATCGCAGCTGGAAACGCTGGATCTGGCACGATTCTCCAGCATGGTGATTTACAATCCCGTCTTGATCAGCGCCGATGCGGTGGATCGAGTTGACAATTGGGTCGCTCAGGGTGGGGGATTGTTGATCATAATGGGGTCGGGCATGGATTCCGCCGAAGCGATGATGAACAGTCCGATCGCCAAGCTGCTACCTGGAGTTGTGAAGCGGATTTCTCGCCGCGCATTGTCGGATCGTTCCATGAGTCTTGCTCCGGCAATCAAAAGCCATCCGATATGGGACTTGCGGGATATCTTCGGCGGCTCCATCGAAGAAATACCTTGGGTTAACTATGCCGTTTTTCGACATTGGGATATCGAGGATCTACCGCCGGAGGCCGGAGTCTTAATGCGATTTACTGGCAGTGAACAGCCAGCCTTGATCGAGCAACCGAGGAAACAGGGCCGTATTCTGACGATGACCGTACCGTATCCCGAACCAGCAAGCCATGCGAGCGACCAAGTGTGGAGCGAGCTGTATCAGGATTGGCCTGGGTTTGCGTTGTTCCAAGGGTGCGTTCGATACTTGGCAGCGTGGAACAAGCAGCAATTGAACTACTATGTCGACGAGCCCGCGATCTTGGATAACAACGTGACTCAGTTTCCTCAAGTCTACAAGTTGTTCAATCCTATCCAAGAAGAGATTCGAACCGAATCTTCGGAAGAGACTTTGGTGTATAGCTTTACACGGTATCCCGGCCAATATCGCTTGCGAGGGCTGCGTCCTCAAGGACCTGTGGTGCGTGGATTTAGCGTGAACCTCAATCGCGATGAATCGTCTTTAGAACGGATCTTGCCCGGTACGCTCGATCGAGCTCTCGGCAAAGGTCAGTATCGAATCGCGAAAGAACGGGATGAAGTGCAATCGTCGCTTGGCGAAGGACGGTACGGACGTGACCTTGCCCCCTTCTTGCTATTGGTGTTCGTGATGATGATCATGGCGGAACAGACCATGTCGAGCCGATTTTACGCTTCGTCCAAGAAAGGTGCAGCGTAATGGACTGGACCCTCGAACCCATCTTGGGAAGTTATACGCTGGTCATTTGCGTCGCCATTGCCTTGTTTGCCCTTTTGGTGGCGATACGCGAATCAGGCCGAGTGACTCGTGGGCAGTCAGTGGTTCTATGGACGTTGCGGTTAGCGATGTGTCTGGTCGTTCTTTTGGTGATGCTGAAACCAGGACTGACGTTTACGCGGCAAAGCACACCGCGTGGTACGATTGCTGTGATGATGGATGCATCGGCCAGCATGCAGCTGCCATCGGGTGAAGCCGAAGGGTCGCGATGGGACGCTCAAAAATCGATTTGGCAAGCCATTTGGAATGAGAGAAATGCGTTTGGCAAGGAAGCGACCATCGTTCCCTTTGTTTACGATGTGAATCTTAAGCCATTAACGGGCGGTGATGCTGATACAGCTGCAAAGCTACCCGACCGGCCTGAAGGAAATTCGACCGACGTTGGTGGTCCGCTCAACCAATTGATGTCCGCCTCGCTGGAATCGCCTCTATCTGCCGTGATTTGGATGGGGGACGGAGCTCAGACACATGTTCCATCTGGCGGCGATGCCCAGCAATTAGCTCGTCGACTGGCACAGATCGATGTGCCCCTTTATGTGGTTGGCGTGGGGCCAAGAAGCGACAGTGAAAACGCTCAAGACCTTTCCGTCGAAGAAGTGCCTGAACAGCTGGACGTCTACACCAAGAATCCATTGAATGTTCGCGGGCTATTGCGATGCCGAGGGGTCGCCAATCGCGAGCTCCTGGTCAAGCTGCTGATGATCGAACCAGGGAAAGCACCCAAGGAAATCTCCGTAGATCGTGTGAAGCCCAGCAAGCCGGACCAAGCTCTGCCGTTCCGGTTGAGCGTCTTGGCACCTGGCGAACCGGGGGCCTATGAACTAGCGGTGCGGGCGGAACCCGTTTCTGGAGAGGCTGTCGTTGAAAACAACGAGGCCACCGTCTATTTGAACGTTCGAGGAGGCGGTGCGAGGATCCTGTACATTGAAGGGGAACCACGTCCGGAAATGAACTTCATCAAGCGGGCGATGTCCGAGAGTTCCGACATGCAGATGGTAACGGTCTGGGTCGGCAAGCCCCCCATAGAAAAATGGCCTTACGATTTGTCGCAGCAGCTGTCCGATGGAGTGTACGACTGTATCGTGCTTGGGGATGTGGATTACCGAGCCATTGAAGCTGCCGGAGCGAACACGATTGCAGATCAAGTCAAGAGAGGGGCCGGTTTGGTCACTTTGGGTGGGTACTTTGCTTACGGTGCAGGTGGTTGGGACCAGTCGCCTCTACGGGAGATTTTGCCGGTAGTCATGGGTGGACAAAAGCGTCAAGAACTCAACAGCCCCATCCAATTGCAAAATCACCTACCAGGCCCTATCCAAGTTTTACCGGTCGGTGCCAATGAAATATTACAAATTGATACACCCGAGAAGAACGAAGCGACTTGGGGAGGATTAAAGCCGTTGCAAGGGGCGAATCGTTGGGAGTCCGTTAAACGCTCTCCCGGAACCGTTGTACTGGCTCAATCGCTTTTGAAGCAACCGCTGATTGTGAGTGGGTTTGCAGATCAAGGTCGAGTCGTCTCGATCGCGTTTGATTCTACGTATCTTTGGTGGCGTCAGGGCAAAGCAGCTGAGCATAAGGCATTTTGGCGGAAGATACTTTACTGGTGCATGCGCCGCGAAGTACAAGAAGAAGGAATGCAATTGAGTATGCCCCAACGCCGACTGTTTTTGGAGCAGTCCAGCGAAATGATTTTGCAATGGAATGGCGGATCCAAACAAACCGAAATGCCAAAGAACATCAAACTGCATCTTTGGAAAACCGCCGATTCGGTCATGGTCGCGGATATCAATAGTCTTAAAAAAGAAGAAGATTTGGGCGAAGTGCAATTACAGCGCCGCGATGCGCAGTCGATGCGAGCCACGTTTGCGGGTGTCAAGGCAGGCGGGCGTTTTGAATGGCGTGCGACCGTCACAGGTTCCGAAGGTCAACAGCTGGAAGCAAAGCTTCCCTTCGTTGTTGTCGATCAGTCCATTGAGACCTTGCAAGCGATGCCGGATTGGCAATTGCTGGGCCAAATGGCCAAGCTGAATGCGTCCGCAGGTGGATCGCTTGTGGCTCCGGATCAAACGAGCGAAATCGTGAAGCAGATCCTGGAACGCCGAAAGCAATCCACTCAGACGGCCATTGAAAATCGGCGACTGGGTGATGGCATCTTGGATTCTTGGTCAGCGTTTTTGCTGTTAGCGATTCTGATGATCGGTCAGTGGGGACTCCGAAAGAAATGGAATCTACCGTAAGCCAATGGTTGATTGCTTCAAGACAATCTTATCGATCGGATAGGGCCATTTCGCTCTCGGGTTCTACTTGATCCAAATCGCTAACAGGAACATCACTGACGGGGATGGTTGCGCCTAAAACCATCACACCGATACTTCCCATGTGAAGAAGCCAGCAACCTTCGTTTGCCAGCACGGTTCGTAACGTTGCCGCAGCAACGATTAGCATGGCGGCAAAGAAAACGCGTTCCGCCAGCGTTTTCAGAGACTGGTCACGAGTGGATCTTGCAAACCAAAGCCCTGCCAAAGCTAATCCAGGTACGATCCATGGGAAGCAATGGGCAAAGGATTCGAACCAATAGGGAATGTAAGGCATCAGTAACTACTTCCTTGCAGCCAAATCTGGTTTTCCTACAAAAGACGAGAAGTCCATTTCTCGTTTCGATGAAGAATAGGGTATTTTCGGAAAAAGATTCAAGATCGAATCGATCCACGAAGCGATTGTGCGTCGGCAAATGCTCGATGATCGACTAAAATGGGCTAGGTTCGTTGAAGTTTTTGCTGGTGATGCGTCCCAAAATTTTCAACTTGGTAGATTTTCCTGCACGTACCTTCCCCCATTGATATGGTTCAACTTGTCGACATACCGATTCAGATCGATCGCCTGATTGCGGATTCGTCGGATGAGTCATGTGGGGCTACCGTTTTATTTTTGGGGACAACGCGGCGTTGGACTGGCAACGAAGAGACTGGGCGTACCGAGACAGCTTATTTGGAGTACGAAGGGTATCGCGAAATGGCGTTAGCGAAAATGCAGGAGCTTGAAAACATCGCAAGGCAACGCTGGCCGGTTCAATCAGTGTCCATCGTACATCGGCTTGGGCGGGTCGAAATCAAAGAACCCAGCGTAGCAGTGATTGTCAGCACACCTCATCGCAGCGAGGCCTTTGAAGCGGGGAAATGGTTGATCGACGAACTCAAAAAGCAAGTTCCTATTTGGAAAAAGGAATGGTTTGCTGCGAGTGCCCCAAAATGGATTCATCCAAAATCCGATGATTGAAGGAACGCCGCGAACCAACGCCTCCTCGATTGCAACGCAGTCGACGAAAACAAAGGCGTTTCCCCCTTTGGTGGATTCGTTTGGACGCACGCATGAATCGCTCCGTGTGAGCGTTACGGATGCCTGCAATATCCGGTGCAAATACTGCATGCCGGAATCGGTGCTGGGTTTTTTACCACAACATCGATTGCTATCGTTCGATGCGATCGCTCGCGTGGTTTCGGTTATGGTCCGAGCTGGGGTTCGCAAAGTCCGTTTGACCGGTGGTGAACCTCTGATGCGTCCCAAGCTGGAACAGCTCGTCGAAAAACTACAAGGGCTGAATGGATTGGATCAAATTGCGATGACGACCAACGCGATGATGTTGGCGGAAAAAATCCATGCATTGGAAGCCGCCGGATTAACTCATATCAACATTTCATTAGACACACTTCGGGAGGAAGCATTCAAAGCCATCTCCCGCCGCGAGGGACTTGATTCCGTTCTTCAGGGAATCGACGCTGCGGTCAGCTCCAAGTTGCAAGTTCGGCTCAATGCTTTGTTGCTGCGTGAGCTTAATTTTCAAGATTGCATTCCTTTGGTCAAGTTTGCACGCGAACGGAATCTGTTCATTCGCTTTATTGAATTTATGCCTTTGGATGCCGATCGCCAATGGAGCCAGAACCAAGTAGTCAGTGGCGAAGAAGTGCGCAAGCATTTGGAAGAACAATTTGGAAGTCTTCACGCGATCGAACGCAAAGATAGTGCACAACCCTCTTCCGATTTTGGGTTCGAAGATGGAAAGGGGGGCGTAGGTTTCATCGATCCCGTTTCGAAACCCTTTTGCCAAGCCTGCAATCGGCTCCGTTTGACGGCGGATGGCAAATTGCGCAATTGCTTGTTTGGGAAGCAAGAATGGGATGTGAAGACAGCATGCGACTCGGATGCGAGCGATCAAGTCATCTATGATATTACGGCAGATTGCACTCGAAACAAGCATGCATCGCATGGAATTGCACATGTTGACTTCAAGCCACCCCAGCGCGCCATGTATCAAATCGGCGGTTAGCAGTCCGATCGGCCCCTCTCGTACCAACTTGAACCGCAGGCGCTAGCCGCGACCACGTATCTAGCAAAATGAAACTCAACGCGGCTAGCGCCCGCGGCTCAATAAGGCGAAAAGTATTGAGCAAGATCATAATTTTCCTGACGTTCGTGATGTTTCAAATCCAGCAAACGAAAAAACGTCCATTTTGCGTATGTTGGTTACGCAATTTCGACGTTTTGGGTTCTTTTGTAGTGCACAAGTGTCATCGGCTGATGCCGTTCATGCACGTTCTGTCTGGCAAGTTTATGCTGCGCGACGGTTGAGACTTTGTTCTATGACTGGTGGGGAGGCTTCAGAAGTCCGCTCCAGTTCTGTGCGTAGGATTTTGATGTGCGATGGAGCTTCCACCCCGATTCGCACCTTATCACCGTTTACTCGAACAATTGTCAAAATGATGTCATCGCCAAGATGAACCCGCTCGGACTCTCTCCTGGACAAGATCAACATACGTGAGATTCCATTCCCGGTTGTTAATGCTGTTGGGTTGAGGGATGTCGTTCGCCATAGCAACCCATTCCGCTATTGCGAACGCCTAGGGACTTGATCGGTTTATGCGGCAGCAAGGACTAAGTCCTTGACACAACGCACTCCAGCTCGATGTCCTGTGGAGTCATAAAACAAAACCCTGGCAGTCTCGATATCAAAGACCGCAGTCAATCGAATACTGCGAGGGCCATGCAAACAATAAAAAATTCCGCAGGGGCACCCCTGCTTGCGAAGTAGTTTTTCTGTCAGGGGAAAAGCTTTGGGAAGCAAGTGATTCTTGTCACAGAGCTCCGCTTCAACAATCTCCCGGATAGTTGTAAAGTTAGGCAATTCAGGCCACCCATGCTGTTGGAGTATCATGTCCATTGATCATGTGCGAACCGAGCGAACAGAGCAGCTCTCGCGAGAAACGCGTCGAGCGATTTGGTCGGCTGGGCAAGATATGCTATCGACCAGAAGCGCGATTCTGTTCGGGGTTGCAGGTAGTTCTTACGAACAATTCCAAACTTGCACTATCAGCCTAGGTATCATTGTCCCAAGCCCAATCTACGGAAAGGACGGACCCCCCATCGCACGATTTCGCAAACAATGTGAGTTTCTCTTCATGTTCGTTTTGGAGGTGAAGCACGAAAAAGGAATACTATCAAGATTTAGCACGATCGTTAGAGCTTTAGAGCCAGCGTCGTGTTTTGAAGTAGATCAATAATCCAAATGCAATCAATCCCATCAAGGCCAATGCGAACGGGTATCCCAAGTACCATTTCAATTCTGGCATGTTCCACGGGGACGTATCGCTGAAGTTCATTCCGTAAACACCAGCCACGAATGACAGCGGAATGAAGATCGTAGAAATGATGGTCAATACCTTCATCACCTCATTCATGTTGTTGCTGACGCTGGACAGGTAAAAATCGCGCATGTCCGATGTCATTTCGCGATAGGTGTCGACCGTGTCGATCACTTGAACCACGTGGTCGTAGCAATCTCTCAAATGCACTCGAGTTTCGGGACTTACTTGAGGAAGAGAATCGCGGACGAGTTCGTTGATCATTTCGCGGTGCGGTCGAACCGCGCGACGCAGCCCCAATAGCTGGCCTCGCAGAAGGTGAATGCTGTGCATTTGAGCAGGCTTCAGCCCTTCGATAATCTCCGCCTCGATCGTATCGACCTGATCAGAAAGTTTTTCCATGACTGGGAAGTAGCTGTCTACCACCGAGTCCAACAAGGCGTAAAGCAAGTAATCGACACCGGAAGCGCAGATTTTGCCGCGATGCGTCCGAATACGTTGCCGAACAGGTTCCCAGCAGTCCCCCGTTCGTTCCTGAAACGAGACAAGCACACCGTCCTTCAAGAAAAAGGATAACTGTTCTGTATGGAGGGCATCATCCCCATCAATCATACGACTGACCACAAAAATCGAATCTTCGAATTCGTCCACCTTGGCTCGTTGATGCACGTTGACAACATCTTCCATGGCAAGAGGATGAAGCTTCAACAATTTTGCGATGCTGCCTAGCTTTTCTTCACTGCCCAGTCCCGTAACATCGATCCAGACGTTGGGGTAAGCGATACGTATGGCTTGCATCTCTTCCACGTTTTGAACGGACTTCTCTAGAAAGTCCGCGGTGCTGAAAGCAATAACGCGAATGCTGGTTGGTTCAGCCATCGGGTCTACGATCATGGACCCAGGTGCTTGACCGGGCTTACCGCGACGTCGCAAATTCTGGCTGGCTCGATATCTTCCGTTCTTCTTCGACTTCATGATCGCCACCAATCGGGGAACAGCGTGCAGGCTTTCAAGATAGCGACGCAAGACGGTGCATGAGTGATCTCGCTATCCATCACCATTCGCATCGCTTCGGCAAGCGGCATCTCAATTCGTTCGATCTGCTCGGTCGATTCCATATTGGTCTCAGTAAAACTCAATTGGCTTGCGAGAAAAAGGGCCGTTGGAGAATGCAGTGAGGAAGTCATCGGATCGACGGTCCCCAAGGGGATCCACCGGTCTGCGAGAATTCCGACTTCTTCTTGAAGTTCACGAGCAGCTGCAAACTCCGGAGTTTCACCCTGTTCAATCCCGCCGCTGATTCCCTCGATCGTTTCACGCCCAACTGCGTAATGGAATTCCTTGGTCAAATAGCAGATACCATCTTGATCCACGGGAATAACACACACTCCAGGCTTGATTCGAACGGTGGAATAGGTTCCCGGATTACCGTCGGGGCGAACGACGTTGTCCATGCGAACTTCGATCCAAGGGTCTTGATAGATCGCGTTTTGTTTTGATACTAGCCACGGACCGTGATTGATTGGTTTTTCCATAATGCATGTTTTACCAAAATTGACGAGACTGTTCAGCAGCCTGCCAATCACATTTACGGTTGATTCCTGCTTGGCTTCGGACCGTTTTAAGGGGATACTGGTGCCTGGTTTTGAGATCTGGAGTGCAAGTCGCTTTTTTACCGAATTTTCGTACTGATGAATAACCGTTCACGCCAAGAGCTAGTGATCGAGTATGATCCGCTTGGTGATCCACGACAATCGTTAGCTAGCCCGTCGTTACCATGTGGTGCTTGCGGTGCGCCCCGGCAAATTGGGTCACGATTTTGTGTGGCCTGCGGCGTCCCCTTCGAAACGCCCAATGAATTTGTGAACGCGGCTCGCCAAGCTTCGGACGCAACCTCCCTCGATGCTTCATCTACTTTGGCTCGGACTGGTCAAACCATTGAGACGGTCGGAATGTCATGCACTTTTCGATGCGAAAGCTGTGGGAGCGAAGTGGATGTCGTCAAGGATGAAAGGAGTCTTAGGTGTCCTTTTTGCGATTCGATTTACGTCATCGAATTGCCCTTGGAACAACGAACCTCGCAGAACCCGGAGTTTATCATTGGATTTGAGATAACCCGCGAACGCGCGCAGGAGCTGTTTTTTGAATGGATCGGGAAGAATAGTTTCTTTCGGCCAGGCGATTTAACTCGTAAAGCTCTGACCGATAAGCAGCACGGGGTCTACATTCCTTTTTGGCACTTCTCCATGAAAGCCATCAGTCAATGGTCCGCTCAGATCGGCGAGTATTGGTATCGAACTGAAACGTACACGGTCAAGGATTCGGATGGAAAAACCAAGACCATGACCCGCACCGTGCAAGAAACGGAATGGTGGCCACTTTCGGGAATTTATCGAAAGTACTATTCCGGATACATGGTGTCCGCATCCAAAGGGCTACCACAAAACGAAGCGTTGGCGATTCAACCCTATCGACTGACCACGATGGTTCGCTACCGCCCTATGTACTTGGCAGGCTGGATGTCAGAAGAACACTCCATCGATCAACAAACGGCGCAGCAAATGACGCAAGAAGAGTTTCAAAGGCGAGAATCGGCTGCAATTGGCCAGTTTCTGCCCGGCGATACTCAATCGGGGCTGCGTGTCCAAACCGAGCTGGATGTGGGCGGATCCGACTTGATCCTACTGCCTGTTCACGTACTCAGTTATCGCTACCACGATCGTGTCTTTCGCTTTCTGGTCAACGGCCAAACGGGAAAGGTTTACGGTGAGAAACCCTGGTCGAAAGCTCGAATCACCGCAGTTGTTCTTGCCGTCGCATTGTTGATATTGATCGCAATCGGGTTGATCATTGTTCTTAATCATCCGGGGTGGAACTGATGATTTCTGAAACTCGATGTACCATCTGCAGGTCCTACTTGGATTTGGAAGACCTTTTCTGTAGCAACTGCGGAACCGAAAACCCAACCGGGGTGGATTCAACGGGGCTCGGCACCGACGTCAACGCGAGCCAAACGAAGCAACAAGCCAGCGCGATGAGCTTTCGCTGTGATCAATGCGGTGCATCGATGAGCTACGACGCTTCCGCCAAATCTTTGCGATGTCCATTCTGTGGCAGCGCCAAAATGACCTCTCGTCCCGATGCCCGCACGCTAAAACCCACGGGCGTCGTGCCGTTTCTGATTCTGCATTCTCAGGTGGAATCCCTCCTGCGACAGTGGTTATCGCAAGGCTTCTGGAAACCCGGGGATGCCTCCCAAGGTTCCGTGATCAACACCGTTACAAAAGTTTTCGTCCCCTTTTGGGTTTTTTCTGCAACAACGGAAACGGCATGGACGGCTGACAGCTCGTCTGTACCCATGGGCGCGCAAGGAAATTGGCGTCCCCTATCTGGTACTCATAGCGGTCAGTACGAGGGTGTGCTGGTCGGTGCTAGCGGTACACTGACACCGCAAGAAGTTCGAGAAATCGCACCTTTTGACATTACGCAAAGTGTTGCGCCGGAGACATTGGATCTCGACAATGTTATTGTCGAAGAATTTCGCGTGCCACGACGCGACGCTAGGACGAATGCAGCTTCCTTGGTGGAATCCTTTGAGGCGGGCCAATCTCAGCAAACGATCCCGGGCACCGTTCGCAATTTGCGAGTCAACGTCCGAATCCAAAACATGCGCAGTGTGCCTCTGTTGTTACCCATATGGATTATGGTTTACCAGTATCGTGACAAACCCTATCGCGTTCTCGTGAATGGTCAAACCGGCGAGGTCTACGGCACAGCGCCATTCTCTTATGCAAAACTGACCGGTGTGATTGCAGCCATGTTCATCGGAATGCTGATCATCATCGTCATTGCAGCTCTGATAGCATCGTCGCAGTAAATCCACGGCAGTAAATCCAGTGGGCCAAAGCAATTCAGAAAGGCCCGCCCCATTTTCATACGCCTGGGACCTTACTTTCCGATGCAATAGAGCGACGTTCTTGTACGAACGATCAAATCCCTTCCGATCGCAATAGGGGACGCCAAGCAACCTGAATCCAAAGCGTTCACGGCGATCTCCATTCCATCGGTCGAGTAGACATGGCCTTTGCCCTGCTCATCGAAACAATAAATCTTTCCGTTGGCAAGGATGGGTGAACCGCTGAAGTCACCACCCAGTCGATGTTGCCATTGAGCCTGGCCGTTGGTTGCATTTACCGAACTTAAAACCCCACGGTCGTCGAGCAAATAAAGTGAGCCTTGGTCGTAAATGGGAGAAGGCTTACTCCCAATGGCTCTTGCACTGTCCCAGGCCACGTGCGTCGAAGTCACATCGCCAGTTCCAAATGGGCTGATCGCAAGCAACTTTGCTTTTCCGAAACCCGTGCTGATAAATAGCTGCTTGCCATCAAAAACTGGTCGAGCTGTGGTTGAGAATTCGTCATACCGAACTCGCCAAAATTCTTCACCGTCTTGCGGATTGTAGGCCAGGACAGCTTTCGATGTGGAGCTGATCATTTGTACTTGTTTGGAGACGCCATCGCCTTTGGAGACTTCAATTAAAAACGGAGTGCTGAAGGCTTTCTTGATATCACCATCGTCCGTACCGTATTCTAAATTGCGATCCTTCCGCCAAACGGTCTTACCAGATTCGCGATCGAGGGCGATTACATATTGCTGATCGTGACCATCCATGTGGAACAGAAGCAATTGGCGGTACAAAATGGGAGAGGAACCTGGACCACGAAAATGGTTGCAAGGTAGATCGCGGCGTTCCCAAATGATTTCGCCCGTATCTCGATTGAGTGCAGCGGTGCCGTAGGCTCCGAACGACACATAGAGTCGGTCATTGTCTAGAACCGGAGTAGGGGATCCATAGGAATTAAAAACATGAAAGTCTGGTTGCGTGGCATCGTTCGAAAAAACCTCTTTCATCCAACGAATAGCCCCCGACTTTCGATCGATTGCCAGAGCAGACATGCTTAAACCGTCTTCGCTAGCCGTTGTTAGCCATAACGTGTTCCCCCAAGCAACTGGCGAGGACCATGCCTTGCCAGGAATCGGAATTTTCCACTTTACGTTCTCAGTTTCGCTCCAAGTGGTTGGCGGGTTCGCGGAATCAGCGGCGTGCCCGTCTCCAGTTGGTCCGCGAAACTGAGGCCAAAATCCATCCCCTGCTGATTTTGCTTCTTGTTCCGACCATGCCCATTGAACGGAAAAAGGTTCATCGGCAACGCTCCATCGGACACAAGCAGACGTTACCACGAACGAGACGAAGAAGGAGAAAAAGCAGCGAGAGGAAAGATTCATGGTGTCTTAAGCTTCTGGAATTTTCGCGTCAGGAGTGTTGGATTCGGTCGTTTCCTTTTTGGCTGACAATCCGATTAGAGCATCGAATTCGTCGTCGGCAGCGGTCTTTTGAGCATACTCGAGAAAATCAGCTTCTGCTTTTTGGTTGTCCATGCCAGCCAATTCGCGAGAGATCTTTGCATTGGCGCTGGCTTTTTGCCGAAGCTCCCGAAGACGATGAAGTTCTTCATTAGTTCGATCATTCGAGATTCCATTGACCATGTCTGCGATTTGCTTCTCTTCGGTGGCGGAAAGAATATCGGCGACTGCGTCGTGCTTTTCTTCCTTGAGCTTGTCCAGGTCTCGCATCAACGACTGAATCTGGACCTTATGGCCACCCACATTAGCAATGAGCTGCTTCAAGTCCTCTTCGAGCTCGCTAGCGCGCTTCTGCTTTTCGATAAGCGTGCTCGAAAAATCTTTGTAAGCGGATTGGCACTTGAGATATTCGGGGTCGTTCTTGACTGCGTTGATATCGCCCTGATACTTGTCGACCAGTTGTTTCGCCCTTGCGGCAGCACCGGACTTGAGCTTTTCGAGTTTCTGAACCTCTTCGGTAATCGTGGAGAGTTTGGCTTTCTTGCTCTCTTCTTGCGCGATCATGGCACTGATTGCGTCTTTGTATTCGTTAACACGACGCTTCTTTTCTTCGATAACCTTTTCATAGGTCGCGGAGATGACCGTCGGATTGTTGCTTATCGAATCCGCCGCGGAATTGACTTTACCGGTAAACATGTATCCGATGGCGCGGAAAAAACGACCTATGGCTTTGAACATCGAACGATGGCTCCTTATGGGTTAGGAAATACTATTGGGACAGTTCTATTTGGACGATTGCAACAATATCGGATACGTCACTTTATTGCTTCAGGTAAGCATCGTAGTCAATTGTACCTTCGATCTCGCGCATACGCTCTTCCGTTCGCTTCGCAACTTTAAGCGATTCGTCTAATTCATCTCGCAGGCTGCTCAGATCGGATTGCTGTTCTCGGGCAATGATGGTTTGGTAATGTTTTACGGCCGATTGCATGTGCTCAATACTGAGCCGAACCTCTTCCAGAACTTGCTCTCGCTGTTCCAGCACCTGCTTTTTTTGCTCGCCAGTCAACCGATCCGCAAGCGCGATCATTTTAAGCGATCTTTCCAGTTGATCTTTTGCGGACCAAAAAAGCTCGCGAACTTTCGAGAGGATCTCTTGAGTTTGGAACGCGATGCCTGGCTTTTTCGCAAACTCTTCAAAGTCACGACGACAGGTTCGCAGCAAGGTCAAGTAGTCTTTTGTTCGGAAATCACGGTCGGCTCGCAACCGAAACTGAAGATCGTCCAACGTCGCTTCTTCGGCTGCGATGGCTTTCTCTGCCTGCTCACGAACAATTTTGGCGGCAATATCATCCGAGAAAAAAATGACTCGAGTCGCAAACCACCCCACTCCGCCCAAAACACCGACCAACCCCGCCAATGTCAGCGAGTTCACCCCCCCAGCAGCCCAAGACATTAACCACGCCGATGCCCCAGCCACGATAGGTAGCACGACAGACGGAGCCCAAATCAATTCGGTTGCAACGCGAGAACGCAGGTCGGACAAATCGCTAGATCCTTCAAAGGTTGACTAACAAATGAAGCGTAGATTGTACTAGGCTTGAATCGATTATGGAGTAGGCTCGAAAAACAAAAAGCTGCTTTCCTAGTAGGGAATTTCTCCCACAACAAAGATCACACGCGTTTCACCTGTGATTTCGCCAGCAATTGT
>Ga0247831_1004095_pt1 | contig 19977 bp, 7 predicted proteins | sample LaCruzMarch2015__9_FD_192406 | JGI IMG/M metagenome (GOLD analysis project Ga0247831, IMG submission 192406) | Freshwater microbial communities from meromictic Lake La Cruz, Castile-La Mancha, Spain - LaCruzMarch2015_1m | ecosystem: Environmental > Aquatic > Freshwater > Lake | place: Spain... | reverse complement strand
TTCGTTATTATTCGACGCCTTTGTTGGAGGTGCCAATGACAGTAGTCGCAGGGCCCAAGATCAGGATATCAACGATGACAATGACAACAACAACAACAACAACAACAACAACAACAACAACAACAATCGTGAGATTGACACACTGGAGAAGGAACTGGCACAGTTAATGGCCGAGCACGATTCGATTACAAAGGAAATTAATCATCTCAATCACAACGATAAGCACAATGACGTTACGAATAAAAAATTGGATCTCGTGGGATGGGTAACAATGTTGGCAGAGCCTAAGAATAATGTCAATGACGTCGAGAATGACAGCAGCAACAATAATGAGGACAATGACAACGTCGAAGAAGCAATATTTGACAACAGCAACAATAATAATGAGGAGGACAATGACGAATACGATAAGGACAATGATGATGAAGAGGTAGAAGAGGAGGAAGGTGACGAGGGAGAGGACATAGAAGAGGAAGGCAAAGAAGAAGAAGAAGTCGAAAAAGAAGAAGAAGAAGAAGACAAACCGAGAACAAAATTATCATGGAAGGAAATTAATAAACGTGCAGTGGAGGACTTACGAGAGTACAAAGCCCGTCAAAGAATGAAAGGAAGGCATGGAGTGGAAGAAGAAGAAGAAGAAGAAGAAGAGGAGGACGACCTCGAGAAGGAAGAATTGAGAGATCACAAAAATGATAATAAGAGAAGAAGGGAGAAAAGGAGGAGGAGGAAAAGTAATAACGACGATGATGAAGAAGAGGAGGAGGAAGAGTTGAGACACCACAAAGATAATAATAAGAGGAGTAGGGAGAAGAGGAGGAGGGAAACGAATAACGACAAGTATAGTACTACCGATGACCAAGGAGAAGAAGATGAAGTAGAAGAAGACAATGACGAGGAGGAAGAGATTGATTCCCCAACACCTAAAAAATATTGGATCAAAAAGCAAATCTTTCAATCATTATCAATATCTGGTATTTCTGCCAATAGTAATGAACATGATGGTGGTGATGATGATGGTAGAGGTGCCATAATCCCAATCGATCTTAGTGTGAATCATCTCCAACGTATAGTTCGGGCATCTGGTTCACCAAATACATTTAATAGTTATATTACTGAAGAATTCTTACCAATAATATCATCATCTGATATACTTGGTTTTCGTTGGCGGAATCAAGTACGTGCTGGGTCAGTAGGAGGTGGTGGTGGTGGAAATAATGGTGGACATGCTAGTAAAACTACTGCCTATAAAATTATTACTCGTCATCCTCATTATCAGCATGACAATGACAACAACATTGACAAGGATGATGATGACAATGAGGATGATGACGATGAGACTAGTACACTGCTTTGGGATTCTGGTAAGGTTGATACACCCGACGGCTTACCCGATGTGGTACTATGCACCGATGATTGTGTCACAAAGTTAATGTCCAAAGAAAATATCGGTATCATTGTGGAATGGAAGGTAATAGTATGGGATTCATCGTATTCCTCCTCCACATCCTCCTCTTTGTACTCCTCATCCAAATGGAGCAAATTTGCCATTGGTCCAAGTCAGTCGAATGGTCATGAAATGGGTAGTAGTAGTAACGATGATGATGATGATACTAATGAATGGATGGCAAAATGGATATCTCATCCCATTGATGTACAGTCGTGGAGTACTACCGATGCTGGTGCATTTTGGAGCAATGTTAATGAGAATAGAGAATTGGCATGTACTAATTGGGAAAAGAGGAGTCAATTACCAATCTTTCGTACCAAGTTGGACATGAAATCGCTTAGTCTTATCGGCGACGTGAAGGAGGAAAATAATGATGATGATGAAATTGCATCGGCATTACTGGTAGTATCAGGCCTAGGGTCATTCCGTGTTAGTTTTGATGGTGTACCATTATCATCGTCGGGACCGCTCGACCCACCACTGACAGACTTTGCCCAACGTGTGTCATACCGTGGATTTGATGTAACTAACTTCTTAACGTCGACGAAGGGTAGAAATAAGATTGATGGAGCAGCAGTGTACAAACAACAACAAGAACACGAGCACGTCATTGGTATATCCATGGGATCAGGATGGTGGGATCATCGACCTGTTACCGGAGGGTTTATTCGACTATACCTCATGCCACATGGTGCTGTGACGTGTATCGCACAGCTATATGTGACGTACAAGAAAAAATCGTCAATCACCACGAAGGTACTTTTACCCACTGGACACAAATCGTCGGGATGGCAGGTGGCCAAGGGACATTTACGTGAATCGAGTTTGTTTTCGGGTGAATATATTGACTTGCAGACAATGGCCATCTTTAGTGAATGGGACACTCCGGAGGGATGGAGTGGTGTACAAGATGTGGATGAGGACACAGTTGCTATCGGAGGAGGAGCAGGTGAAACAATTCATTCCTGGGTGGAACCGACGCTATATCAAAGTGATACCACATTAGAAAAATGGAGAACGGCATTACACTACAAATCATCGGCAAGGAAATTGATGGTCCGACAATCAATAATACCGGAGCATACGCTAGCACCCATTGGTCGGTTAATACCGAATGAAATTCCTCCTGTAATGCCAGTTGAGCGTGTTGAGCCGGATGAAATATATTCGCTAGGACAGGGCCGGTGGATGATAGATTTTGGGAAAGGATTTTCTGGCATGGTTCGCTTTGATTCTGGATTGCCCGAACCTATAGTACCAGATGAGTATCCCCGTGGACATAGTATGAGCACTTTGAGTTCAGATGAATCATATATTACTGTTGTCTACGGAGATTCGATCGAGTTGTCAACTGGTGATATTAATATTGCACTAGTTGCTGGGATGGGTTTACATGATGGTGGACCGAATCATAAGTCAAAGAAGCTTGGTCATGCAATTGACAAGGGTGGTCCATGCTATCCCAAGGATCATCATGAGCCTGGATCGTTGCTGCAGCGTGATGTGTACATCCTCCCTCGGGCGCCAAATGATATGAGGGTCAAAGGCAGTTTCACTGATGCTCGTCAATCACATTTTACGACACATGCCTTTCGCTTTGCTGAAATTTGCTGCACGTCCGAACCACCAGCTGGCGTACATGCATTAGCATATCGAACCGCATTCAAGGAGTGGGGTGACTTTAGCTCGAGTAATGTACGGATCAATGGTGGGTACGAGCTTGTGAAGAATGCCATGAATAGCAACATGTTAGGTGTACAGTCGGATTGTCCACATAGAGAAAAAATTCAGTACGGAGGTGACATCCTTGCGGATTCGCCGGCAAGTCTTCACTTTTACGATATGAGCTCATTTTACCGTAAGGTAGTAATGGACTGGCGAGATCAGCAGTGGGACAATGGGGCATACGCTGGTACTAGTACTTGGCTGGCATTGAATGATTATGCCGGTATTGGCGATGGTGCCGGCGAGACTGTTTGGGCAAGTGCACCCGTCGTCATGACGGCACGACACATGCAGCACTACGGAGATTTGAATTTCCTTATTGACACGTATGATAATCACCTTCAATGGTTTAACTTCCTCCGAAAGAATTTCGATAATGGTATGCGTGTCAAAAAGTACGATGACAACTTAGTAGGCTACATCAAGGAAGGAAGTGGGTTAGGGGACTGGCTAAGCTTCAGGGCGCGTGATACATGGATAGCTCACCAAAGTTTCTATATGGCTACTGCACGAAGTATTGCTTACATTGCATCGAAGATTGGCAAATCTGCAGAGTCCAAAGGTGCTCTGGCAGTGGCGAATTCAGTGAGAGATCGTATAACTAGTCTGTACCTACAAAAGAATGGTCAGTTCCGTCCTCCTGACACAGATGAACGTATGAGCCCTGGACCGGAACTAAGTCTATATAACCGTGTTGTACCTGGTGAGAAGCGGTGCAACGTGTTACATCGTTACTTACATCGTGAGGGACATACATGGCCTGGATCGGAAGAGGCGGGTTTGCTCAAAAATATCTCCGACGCTACGTTGAATGAGATGATAGAATCTGGTGAAGTTACCAAGCGTGGCTCTCAATGGGCGATGGGTTGGAGTCAATGGCATGGATTCAGTGAAGGCATCCTGGCTATTAGGTATGCCCTAAAAACATTGAGTGATAATGGACTACACAATATTGCACTTGCCAAGGCAAACGGTTTTGGGGTGGGAACATTTGAGTACATGCTAGCACACAATGCCACAACGCATTGGGAAAGTTGGTGGAGATCCGAGGATTTATACAGTCATAATCACCCGATGCTGGGAGCGTCCGCAGAGTGGATGGCATCGGCGGTTGCAGGTGTGTCACTTCATCCCACAACCACGGCTGGTAAATTGGTAGTATTCTGGCCAAGATTTCCCAACTCTGCAAGCACATTAGTGTATGCCAGTGCAACGCAGGGTACACGACGAGGTGATTATTCCATTGCATGGAAATTTGAAGATCTCCCTACGGATGAAGACTTATACGACTCAGCAATTGTAAAAATTCACATCCGGCTACACGTACCACCAGACGGGAATGCAATTTTTCGTCTACCAGAGTATGGTAACGGAGAGGGAGTTCGTTCGGTTATTAAGTATGCAACACAAATTCCGGACATTGAACAAATCAAGGACATGTCATCACAAGATTGTAACAAACGACGAAATGCAAAAATGGGATTCAATTACAACTGGGAGTTTGACAACGAAGATTTAATATTCGTGAAAGTTCCTCGTACGAAAGCGATAGGGACTCCATGTAGTAGCTTTCTGTTCCACCCACAATTAGACAAGGTTGTATGGAGCTCATCTGAAATGATAGTTGGCAGTTTAGAAAATGGGATTGAGGTAGAATTAGTTGCTGGGTTGTACGATGTCATGGTAGACAAGTGGCAGCTCAAGTCTGAAGTTAAGGGAAAGAGAGGAGATTGGCGTATTGCATCTATAAAAGATTTTTATCGATCAATTGAAGACATTGGTCCATACTGCTCTGACACTGACACCTTTGAATGGAATATAGACGATGCATCTCACTTGATATAAAGACTTTGGTTGTGGCAACGTAATCCGTCGAAAGCGAAAAATTCATATATTGATACACATCTGGACGAGAACCAGAAAACATTGGCCTCTCACTCTCTTATGACCGAGGAGATCGACAATAAGCAAAGCACACATGGAGATGTATGGATGATCATTCCGCGTAAGGCAGAAAGGACACGTCCACGGTAATACTGGGGGAATAGGGTAAATTTAATTGCCTTACAAAATTACTAATTCTAGTGATAACTAGCAAAAATTTCAACTCCTGTAAAAACTGTCGTCTTCTTGATTGCACTTTTATTCCATCAAAGAAATGAAGCAATGCTACAATTATTTCGCTCAATACTTCCCAATCCATCAAGCGTAAGTGTGACCAAATCTGCCATCATCGACTTGGCCTCTACTGTCACCTTCTCCGTTCCGATCAACTCGTCTACAATTCCTACAGCCTTACATGATAGAGTATTATTATTACGGTGATTCATTAGCACAGACAAGGCACTTGGAATAAAGTTCGAATTGGAACGCAAATTAATCGTGTTTTGCTTCGTTTGTTTTCCCGTCGCCCATGCCGAAGCCGCTTGAAGAACCTCCATCGTACGATTATAATCAGTAATAAAACTATTTTGGAATGTCCAATTAGTGTATGATTGTCCATCATTTAATCGTCCACTATATCCGGCATGTAGAGCTCGGTCTAAATCAAATTGGTATATATTACCCTTGTCATTAACAAGTATTTGATGATCATGCACAAGTAGTGGGATAGACTTGATCACGCTAATAGCACTTTGAATCTCTTTACTAAATGTGGAAATAAATGAAGATTTGTCAACAACAATCTGTTCATGTACAAATCGTTCAAATTCATGTCCCCATGTATCTTTTTTAATAGTGAACATGGGAATAATCATACGCACGTTTTGAACAATGGTGTAGTCCCAATGTACGTTTCCACCTCTATTGCATCTTTGTCGACTTTTTTGGAAGTAACGTTTGCCCTGTCGTTTGTTCGTGAATATCTTTTCCGACGAGGGTGTCGTTATTACTCGGTATGGTGCATCAATGTATATGTGTCTGATTTCATGTGTGTCTTGTAGGTATTGTGATAGGTTGTATGCCAGGTGCATTTCCGTTTCGTATTGACGACGCCGACAGTTGAAGCCTACGAGGTAGGCAATTTCTCCACCATCATTGCCACCACCAGAAACATCATATTCTCTTTCATCACTCTTTTTACGGAATAAACATTTGTACTTTCCACATCGCGCTTGCTCCTTGACATCCAACGACTTCCAAAATATTTCCGAGGAGGATGCATCCAGTCCTGCCGTGGCCTCCAGTCGTTGCGTTTTGTCATTACTGCTTGATAAAGCAGGCGGATGGAATGATAAAGGAGGAGGTCGGAACGACATGTCGTTGTATTTCATTGTTCCCCACAACGCCACCTTCATTGATATATACATAGAATGCACGAAAAGCATCGTCCCGACGAATGATGCAATGCATGACTTGCGGCTGCTGCTAACCATCAAGTGGCAATACTTGGAGGGCATGGCTACGAGTAAAGATGGGTATGCTTGGAAAATCGACGTTGTGGGTTGGAATCAATCTCGACTTTCTTTCTTCATCAGTACTGGTATTTCCGTTCATTGAACACGACGTTTATCGTATTCTTCAGTACCTATGCTATCTCCGTTCTTGAACACGACTCGTTTATTGCTTTTTCGGCGGGGCGAGTCCACGACTTCCAACACCTTGCCGATTTTGTTGGCAGCTTCTTGGCATCCGAGCGTTCGGTGCTGGTGGGGGCTTTTGCAGTATCGGTGCTCGATGTTATTATACTTCACTTATGCATGAATGAAATAGTTCGAGTACGTACACTAACATCGTCTAGTAAACAAAAGGAGAAGACGGTTGTGTGCGTCATTCATCTTCATCATGAATCGTCGGGAACGGACTCTATCCCCAGTCTGTAACTCTGGACGTCATCAGCCTCTCCTCTTGTCTCGGATCGTGCGCTCCTTCCACAAAAATGCTACCACTGATTCGTCGCGGAAAGACAAGATGAAGATGCGCAGTCAGTCACTGCAGCCCCAGTCACGTGGACGACCTCGACAGAAACAGCAGCAGCAGCAGCAGCAATCGGCCACACAAGCGTCCCTCGCAGACCTGATCAGGAAAATAGACTTGCTCCCAGATGATCACTTCGACAAGACTACCAATGTCGACGATGGGCATGGAGCAGGCTTGACGATTACGACTATCATGGAGGAGGATGGCGGTAGTCAGGATGGTAGAGATAGCATATTTAGCATCAATGACGATTCTATCGTCGTAGAAAGTGCCTCCAACTTGACTAATCCAACACATCACCACACACAACATCAGCCAGATATTTCCAATAAACATCATCAATGGCAGATGGATGCTGAGAATTTACAACTCAGACGTCGACTACGTGAGGCGGCACTATTGGAGGCAATGGCCGCACCTGGACGCTGTCGTCGTCAGCTACTGGCAATGTCATCGGCTAGGGCTAAAAGAGACACGGCTCGTTCTGATTTCTCGATGACAAGCGTAAGCGTTAAGTCTAGGACGGCCGACGCATCGATAGTGAACATCAATGCAAGTAATAGTAGTACACACGCTACCACCCAGACCACCACTGATGACCATTATAATGATATTCGTCGTGCCAGTCGTGGCATTTTCTTAGTGTCAAGCGTAGAATCTAGGACCGAAGACGACTTATCGATAGTGAACATTAATGCAAGTGATACCAGCGATACCACCGAAATCACCACCGACACCTATGCCGACAAAATCTGTGATACCAGCGATACCACCGAAATCACCACCGACACCTATGCCAACAAAATCTCTGATCCGATCCCAGCTCCAGTCGTGGTAGTCTGCGATGACTCACCCACGGAGTACAGACCGGACATGCTGACTATCACGAGTACGATCATTAAGGACAACGCGAGCGATGAGAACCGTGATTCTCCAGAACATTCTACGTCAAATGACTCACTCACGTCATCCGTGTCGTCTAATAATAAAGTAGTGTCATTTTCCCATCCTATTATATCCATGGAGTATCTTCAACATGAAAACGCACCTGAATTACCCCTTGACACTCGCTGTCAGGACAGCCTCATCCTCAAGCCCAGGAAATATGTGGTAGGTGCATTAAGTGAAGAGAAAGACATGGTATCGAATGATTCGCACTTGAATCATGTAAGCACAGCTCGAGTGTCGAACAGAGGAGGGGTAGTAGCGGAAGGTCAAAACCATAAGAATCCAACCAAACTAACAGCGTTTACGACCGAATCGGAGTTGCGTACTTGGAAGCTCACTGCCATCAAGACAGAGATTAACGAATTGCGTGCATCAAAGACAGAGGCAATAAAGGAGGTGGCCAAGCTAAGATTAGAAGTAACGAGTGCTGCCCAATCTTTGAATGAGGCTCGTGAGAATGAGCTTAAGTTACTTGCATCAAGGACAGAGGCCCTGGAGGAAGTGGAGCAGCTACGATCGGAAGTGACGTCATTGAAGAGTAGTGCTGTCGAATCATTAAATGAAGCCCGTGAGACTGAATACAAACTGCTTGCATCGAGGGCAGAGGCCTTAGAGGAAGTGGCAAAGCTGAGATCGGAAGTGGTAACTCTGAAGATTAGTGCTGCCCAATCTTTGAATGAGGCTCGTGAGAATGAGCTTAAGTTACTTTCGTCAAGGACAGAGGCCCTGGAGGAAGTGGAGCAGCTACGATCGGAAGTGACGTCATTGAAGAGTAGTGCTGTCGAATCATTAAATGAAGCCCGTGAGACTGAATACAAATTGCTTGCATCGAGGGCAGAGGCCTTAGAGGAAGTGGCAAAGCTGAGATCGGAAGTGGTAACTCTGAAGATTAGTGCTGCTCAATCTTTGAATGAGGCTCGTGAGAATGAGCTTAAGTTACTTGCATCAAGGACAGAGGCCCTGGAGGAAGTGGAGCAGCTACGATCGGAGGTAACGTCTCTTAAGAGCAATTTTGAGAATGAGCAATTGGAATGGAAGACGGCGGCCGAGCAGGCTGTGCTGGAATGTATCAAAGAAACAGCCAACCTTACCACGAGCAATGATCAATTGAAGGCAGAGAATGTTGAATTACAAGCTGAAGTTGATGCTCTACAAATCAATATGGAATCAATGTTAGAGTTGGCAGAAGTACGACATATGACATATGAGGAGGCACGAGGGTTGCATATGATGCTCCAGGCGGATATCAACCTTCTTGAGAGCAAATTGAAAGAAAGTAAGCGTTCGATTGATGAAAAAGACAAAGAACTTGCAGACCTGTCCACGAAGTTCGAATTACTAACAAGTGAATTGAAAGAGGAAGTGATCGTCCACGCAGCCAGCAATGAGATGTTAGCTGCCACCAGACGCGAAAATCAAATCATGTCAGAGCAGCTCGAGTTACAGTCGGCACTGTTGCAAGAAATGAAGACCGAAATAACGAGTATATCTAATAAAGCTTCTATAGAGCAGACACTTCTTAATGACAAGATGAATGCAATGAGTCAAGAATTGTCTGACATGAGCATGCTCAAGACTAAATCCGATGAAAGCATTCAAGCCACAGCCGCTACAATCAAGTCATTACAAGAGGAGTTGGCCAGATTTACTTCCATGGAGAGTGATGCTTCGGATGATTACATCGGTTTCATCGGAGTCGTGAAGGGAGTCGCGGACAGTACTGATAACGATGAAGTTCAGGCTGCAAATGCTTCTTACGAGGACATCCTATCACAGCTTGGATCTAATAGGAATGAGTTGGACGAGAACAAACTTGCACTCCGCCAAGCTTGTCAAGAGGCCATAGAGCTGCGAAATGAATTGAATGACGCCACACAAAAGTTGACCCTTCTTGAGCAGTGGCGACATTCGTCTGAGGAGGCGAGCACTGCTAATCGTGCACTCAGTCTGACACTTGAGAGTGTACAGGGTCAAGTTGAGCATAGAGACGGTGTGATTAAATGCTTGAAGGATGTGATTGATGACCTACAGAAGAAGCTTACATCATACACAACTTCAAACAAGCAGACAGAAGTCATAATTCATTCGATAACTGATGGGATGAATCGGCTAGAAACAAGAGTAGTGGATCTTTCTGAAGACTCTACATCCGTGCTCTTGCATACTCGTCAACTTCTCTGTGCCATGGGAGAGGAAGAATCTCAACGATCAGCGTCCGACTCTGGAAAGCTCACGATGGTGTCAAGGGATAGCGAGATTAATGAATTGATGAATACAATTAGGAACGGCTCGCAGAGTATTGTTTTGAAGAATAAGGAGCTGTCTGAGATGAGCGAGAAAGTATCCGCTCTTGAGCGTCTATGTCAAGAAAAGCAAGAGATAATCATTGACAAAGAAGCTGAAACATCCTTTCTATACAGCGAATGTGAGAAGCTCAATGTCCTATTGGATGATTTCGAAGCCGAGTTTTCTTTAATGAACCAAGCCATGGAGGATATGGAGCAGCAGTATGACTTGCTTCACCGAGAGAAGATATCGAATCTCCAGCAGGAGTCTTTTGTTAAAGAACGAGAGATGCTAAAGCAGGATGCCGAATCAAAGCTAATTTTAATTTCTCAGCTGATAGCAAGTAATAATGAAATTCTTGGACAAATGAACGATTTATCTCTGTCGAAGGAAGAGGTAGAACAGCAGGAGAGGATAAAGTCTGACACTCTGACACAACGAATTGTCGAGCTCGAGAGTGAGTTGGAGCAATTAATGTTCAAGTATCAAAGTGCCAAGGTGGCCCTTGCTGATATGGAAGAAATCTGGATGGTACGTAGCAATATGACATTTATTCTTCCTCAGATTACTATATTTCCTTACCAAGTTCGTATATCGTGTCAATCATTGTCAGGTGGTCGAAACACAGAGCAGTATGGATGGACAGATTTCTCCCTTCGAGGACGAATTAGAACCATGGGGATACGTTGCAGAGTTGAGAGGGAACAATGAGGGAGAGGAGGAGTCCATCGACAATGGAAATAATAGCCTGGAGAAAGAGATGATCTCAAATGACAATGAAGAAGCTAGCACAGCAGCTAGCACCAGTTCTCGGAGTGCAATTAAAACATTTCGTAACATCACTACCAAAGTTCAGGGGGAGAAAGAAAAGATGATCTCAAATGACGATGAAAAACCTAGCATCAGTTCTGAGGGTGGCAACGAGGACGAGTTGGATTCTATTGTCAAAGGACTTAAACGAGAGAAAGAGAAGATGATCTCGAATGACGATGAAGACGCTAGCACCTGCTGCTCTCACAGTGACAACGAGGAAGAGGATTCCATTTTCGAAGCTCAGGAGGAGACGGAGAAGATATCGAATGCCAATGAAGAACTTATTATCAGTTCTCAGGGTACCGACGAGAGAGATGATTCCATTTTCGAAGAAGGAATTAACGGGGAGAAAGAGACAATCTCAAACGATGTTGAAGAAACCAGTTCTCAGGGTGGCATTGAGGAAGAGGATTCCATTTTCCAAGGAATTAGCGAGGAGAAAGGCATTATCTCAAATGACAATGAAGAACCTATCATACTGTCTCTGAGTAGCAGTAAGCGTGTAAGTTTTGGCAAAATTGTCACTTACGAAGGTCAGGAGAAGGAGATATCAGATGATGATGATGATGATGAGAAATATTGCACCAGCTCTTGGAGTTGTTGCAAGTTTGTAAGTTTGGGTGACGGCAAATTTCACGAGGAGGAGAGGAGGATATCAAATGAGTACTGCACGAGTTGTATTGATAACAAGGACTCTATTGACGAAGAGGGAAGCAGTTATTTCAGTGACATTGATTAAATAGATTATTAACTCAATTGATATTGTATCCTTGCTGTGGTTCTACTACGCTTTTTTCCTATGTAACCTGTAATCTTTACTCTGACTAGTTTGATAGATATTCATTATCAGAGGTGTGGAATAAAGTTCCTCACTACACAACAACAGCCTCACTTCACTTCGTTCCGTTCGATAGGAAGAGAGAGGAACGTCCGGTAGGACGTGATGTCCCTTCTACGCAAAGACGAGACGTCAGAATATAAAGTCGTGACGTCGAGCGTAGCGAGGCTGTCGTCATTGGCGGGAATATTGTAATCTACAGTCGAACGAAGCGAGACTGTCGTCATTTTTCTTTAGTCGAAATAGATAAAAAGTCGTTGATTAACAGTATCTAGTCACGTCAATGTCACGCTAGATAATAATATCGATAGATCATCTCTTCAATACTACGATGCTAACGGTGGCGTCGTTGAAATTTCGGTCATTTTTTTGACCGCAATGGTGTCATATGACGACCACTTTTTTAGCCCGGTCAGCTTAGAGGTCTATCGAGGCCCTGCACCAGTTCCATTCCGATAGAGCTCGTCGTTATTTATCAATCGTGGTCGACTTTTTTGGACGACGAATTTTGCACATTTCCTTGACTGCCACTTCATCCCAAATGTTCTCGTCGTAGTCCATATCAATCATTGTCAAGCGATGCCCATCTACCTCTGTCGACCGGGCGCGGACACGAAGGAGCCATGGCGACGCGGGGTACAAGTCCACGCTCGTCCTTTCCCCATCGATGGCGGTGGCCGCTCGTCGCATGGCCACGACGACGACGACGAACGCGGGCAATTATTGGCTCGTGATGATGTGGCGGGGAGCAGCGATTCGCCGCCACGACCGTCCCGCTGCCTTCCGGAGCAGGCGGTCGTCGTCCTATGCGGCGATCGCGAGGAGGAGGGGGAGGGCGGCCGCTGCGGCAGTAAAGGAAAGGCGGGAATGTCGATAAATAATGGCTCGAATAGCAGTCGTGGCGACGAGGCAATGACGAGACGACGAAATATCCTACTGGTCACGATGCGACGGTACCTCATTGAAAAGTTGGCCGATCCAGTTCATGACAAGGTGATTATATTCTGCAGCAGCAACAGCAACAACAACAACGTGGAGGGAGGAGGAGGAGGGGGGGCAGCATGGGTAGCACGAGGGCTCATGCAAGATGGGTTCAGTGCAACGACGCTCTATTGGAGGGATGATAGTCGTGCCATGAGCATTAGTGGCAGTGGCGATAATAGCCACTGTAATGAAGCAACGATAGCAAAGCTGAGCCAGTTCATCAATTCATCATCATCATCATCATTATTGTCATCATCATCATCATCGTCGTCATCTACTGGGGATGGTAATAGTAATATATTGATAATTGTTTCAGATGTAACACTAACGAATACACTAACAGCAGCAGCAGGTAGTGACGACGATGATGACAATAATCAAGGTACACGAAAAACAACAACAACGGTGGAGGAAATTATTCTTCGACAATTTAATAGCGATGATGACCATGGTACTACCGCCATTGACACTTCTTCGTTTCGGTATACCGATGATAGCAAGACTGGCAATAGTAGCAGTGGCAGTAGTAGTTGCAGTAGTAGTAGTATTGCCATGGTAATTAATATCGATCTGCATACCTTGAGGATACAACGATATAAAACAAGATTGCATCTAACAAGTGGTATATTAGTTTCCATCTTCTTCCTACCACCCGAAAATAAGGACAATGATGACGATGATGATGATGATGCCAAATTGATTATTGTGGATGGGGAGGAGCATGGGGAGCAAGGAAAGGTGATGAGGAAGAAGGTTGGTAGTGAAAATGTGATGGAGGAGGTGGCACCGCCCCCCTCACGGACAATGGCAGGTGAATTAGTGGATGTATTACGTGCATACAAACAGCATGTTCCACGAGAGTTACTAAGTTTGGCACCACCGCCATTATTAATCGATCCACCCCCAATGTCGACCACTCCTCCCTTTAATGACGCAATTGATGATGATGGCGTGGACGACTTACTCGATGATTTATTCACGATGAGGGGGAGAGGTGGCGAGATCACAACGACATTGCGAAATCGACGAGCACGACGACAACCACAGCAACAACAACAACAACAACCTGTATATCATCGAAGTAGGAGTAATCAACGTGAGGCATCCAACTATTCGTCCGAGGATGATAGTGAGAACGAAGATGATCATTCTCCCGGCGCGGGTGGTGCTGGGACAACATTAGGTATTAGGCACCCTGTACGACAACAACGTCGTCGGGGGGGGGTCGAACCCCCCCCCGGTAGTACCGATGGTATATGTCGTGTGGTCGATGGCAAAGTGGCAGCAGAGGAAGGATACGACGATCATGAAAAAAATAACAATAGACGAGGGCGTAGACGAGCATTGTACAACAGCCATCACATTGGCAGACCAGTACGTCGGATTAAACATTCGGAACTTGTTCTCGTCGATCAGGCATTGCGTGCCTATGGTCGTACATGGCTACGGTTACGTTGGCCAGGTGAGAAGGGTGGTTTTGGTGGCTTTGTGGCCCTTGGCAAGAATGTTGAAGGTGATGGTGGGGTAGGGGGCCTAGCAGCATCACAAACCGAACAAGCTTTGGAGAATAGTAACTACAACGTTACCACGAACAATGATGAGGGATACACCATCTCTCAACCGACCGCAACAGATGCGACTGCGGCGTTTCATGCAACGACTCAGACCACACTGCTCTGTCAGGAGACAGGTGTGAATTATCCAACATCTGCATTGATGAAGTTATTACCATTATACGACGATGGTTTGCAACCACGAGGAAGACGGGAGGGAGTTGCTGGTGAGGATGGAATGATAATTGGTGAGACATTGTTGATAGGGTCATTGGTAGAAGTGGACCATGAGGAGCCTGTATTTTGTCGTATCTGTCGTGAAGGTCTACATGATGTTGACTACGGTCTAGAGACACCGACGTCTACCTCCTTACCCCAGCTCCCAGTAGGAGGAGGGGTGCCTACAGCAGGAGGTGAAGCATTGTGGTATACTTCGGCGATTGGCAAGGGTGGATTGTCTCATGATTCAGACCCACTTACGTCCACAGTGGCGCGAAAGCAGCAAGAACAGGGACGTCCTCATACATCACAATCTCGCCACTTGTCAAACCTACCTCCCATTGTACTTCACCACCCCACCGCCGAAAATCCTCTCCTTGCTCCGTGCGACTGTACGGGCACGATGGCATTCGTACATTACCTATGTATCGAACAATGGCGATGCCGATCACGTCATCCTGGTGCTCGGAATGGGTTGAACTGTGAGACATGCGGGGCTGAGTACACACTACCACCTCCACCATCGCGTCCCACGTCACGATATGATATTATGAATGGCGAGCTAGGTGTGGGAGGACCTAACAACAATGTGATGGCGGACGACGAGTGGCTCGATGCGATGCCTCCTCATGTACTAGCGGCATTACGTCGACCACATCCAGCATGGCAATTTAGCGCGGCAGTCATTCGACGACGGTGGCTACGTCCGGTAGTTCCCATACTTGTTAGTCCACTCGTGGCTTTATATTGTCGTGCCCGTCGGACTTTGAAGAAGAGAGGTGTGAGTCGACGTCGGTGGGCGTGTAGTTTGTGCCGAAGGAGAGCACGGTGGAAGTGTGTGCGTTGCTTACGGTCCTACTATTGCAGCCGTCAGTGCCAGAACGTGAGCTGGCATATAGTGCATAAGCATGTATGCTATAAGCCGCAAAGATTCTGGTGGAGCTTGGTGGTTTACACAATATTGATACGCCTTACGGTACCAAAGCTCGTGGAGAACTTTCCAATATACGTTGAAGCTATTACACTTGTACCTGTGAATTTCCACGCCCTTGGAATTATTGGCGGTGGAATCGCGTCCACCCTCAAGCGTATCGTGGATATCCGCGGCCGGATCCTTGAACTGATTGTGGTGACATTAACGTTGCTCCTGACTTGCATTACGTCAGGTTTAGTACAAGGATATTTTGGTGATTCCTCACGATGTTGGGGGATTCTTGCATCATCACCAATTGAGAAAAACATGCTGATCGACTTTCCTCTGAGGCAAATGAAATTGTGGTACCTCAAGTGGGACTCTATCCTATCCAACCTAGGAATTGTCTCTCATCGATTATTGTGCGTCCCAACTCCCGACGGATCCAATGATTATTCTGCCGTTGGCTGTTTTCCATCGATTCATTTGATCAATCCAGAGTTTTATCTGGATGATCAGTGCTCTGCCGACATGTCGCTTGTGATAGGTGTGGGACTTTTCTCGCTCTGCGTTTTTCTTATAGGTTATGCATACAGGCAGCTACGGGGTGCTAGGAGGAACAATGATGTCGTCCCTCGTGGGCATCGGCGACCGCATGAAGAATGATTTAGTATTTGTTTAAACTCATCTCTAGCTTGACACGCATTTAAGCATATGTTAGAATTATCTAGTACGATCCTCCTTTGAATTAATGGAACAAGTTTAACTCTTTCCTCGAATGTAATATAATTAAACATCATCAATTGGAAACATCCTGTGAGTTCGTCTTATCACTTTAAGCAGCTGTTTCACATTTGAAGTCCCCGCGGAGGAGTCATAGAAAAAGTGGGACAGCTGTGCAGAGAGACCTGCGGATTGTTGGAACACACGAAAAAATGCTTGCTTTCCAAGCCACAAGGCATCTATCCACGATAGCTGAAAAGTCATGTCATCCTCGCTTGACGAATTTGCAGCGGCCCTTCCATTTCCTTGTCTTATTTTGGACGAAATCAAGAGGTACGCATAGCTTATAGTGTCAACAGCCGAATTGTAAATGAAGCTGGGATGAGTTAATGAAGCCGTTTCATCCCCACATCCATTCACGTAATGTAAAAGCTTAATTGCACAGAGCAAAAACATCTGATAAAAGTTTGACTGGATTACTTCGATTCCATTTATGCAGCTGCTGAATAGTAGCTTCTGGCAGCATCGTGGTCTAACAAAGTCTTTCATCTTCTTCTTGAGGTATAGCCCTTCGTTTCCTGCTCGATGAATGACAACGGTGTCAATTGCATGTGATCCACCAAAACGTTTATAATCTAACCTAATTTCACATGTTCTTGTATCAATTAGTAATCCACACCATGGAAAATAATCCCGACTGACAGATACCGCTTCCATTTTACCAGTAGAAGAATTTTTGATCGAAACCTGATAATTCGCTCGAGACTTCTCACCATTAATTCTAACGCCAAAGACAGGGAAACCTCTGCTGAGCTTAGTCAAAAATCGAGTCGAAGTGTCTTTGCAAGTTGATATAAGTAGAAAATCATCAACGATACGCACAAGCAAATGAATATGAGAATTGCAATGGGCAACTGCAGCATCACAGTTGCTGGTCGTGGACCCCCGTATAAAATGTGAGTTTCTTTTGTCAATGGCATTATCCAAGAAAATATCTTCAATGTTGCCAAAATATATATTGCAAAACATTGACGATAGAATACTTCCCTGTGTAGTGTAAAATTATAATGATAAGCCCATGACTAAAACGACAAAAGACATAAGAAGCAACTCAATAAAGCACACTAACTTACCTGAGGTATTCCGTCTCGCTGGTGGAGCAACCGTGTACATCGATGACCATTGGCAACAACCACTTGCCCAAATATATGATCACGCAATAGCCCAATGATTCTCTCCCTTTTCTCCAGTGAGCAGTAAACACTGTCGACAAATATAGAATTAAAGTAGCTCGAAAATGCGTCCGAGGTAGCTACTACATGAGAGAACCTTTCCGGGGGGAATGTGCTTTTCTTCCATTGGCAGCGAATTGCGCTATCATTATCTTTCGTATGAAGGACGCAAATATTCTTCGTTAAGTACACATCCTCTTTGATGACTGATCGTAGCACATCGTACAAATATTTTTGATTAATAGTGTCATAGCAGTGCTTGATGTCTGCACTCGCAAAATAGAGGTCACTGTTCTTATTGCTACGCTGTTGTGTTTTGCTGTTGGTTGTTTGTATGTTAGATTTAAGTTTGAGTGCGTTCACAAAATGACAAAACGAGGGGAAAACCTCCGTCAAACCAAGAACCCCTGCTCCAAACAGGGTTGGTTTCTTTTCATATTCGTATTTCAGTGCATTGAAAGTGGATTGCAATATCTTATTCGGTGGAGGAACAATATTGCGATTCTTGAATTTCAACTGCTTAGAATGATTCGTGTTACCTTTTTCAGAGATACCTCTCCTATCCTCAACCGCACATGTCTTGTTAAGCATAGCAATTGCACGTATGCCGGTTAGTTTCGGAAGGATACGCAAAGGCGCTGGAGGACATCCAACGTTGTGATTCGATAGTACCTTCTGAATCTTTTCGACGCTCATCTCTCGATATTGCCGTTGCTTGAGTAATGTCTTCATAGAGAGACTCTTAATTCTGCTCCATACTGGCCTGCGGTAATAGAGTACACTTGAGCCGGTGAATTCAGTCTCAGTAATGTAGAAGGTTGAGCGTAGGAGTGGGATAATAAATTGACGGTACAACCAACGTAACACGTTACGCACAAGCGTGGTGGCCGTGTCGTGATCAGAGAGAGAAAGTTTCCTGATGCATCGTTGACCCAGATCATTGTTACAATTATTCATCGCTTTTACAGCATTAGGTTGTCGGACCTGTTGTTGATTATGATGGTCACAACGACGATGGAGCCATGTCATGTCCAAGACACGTATTCCATCGACGATCACCTTCTCAGGAAGTTGTTCCGTCCGACCAAGTCTTGTGAATAAACTCATGGTACGAACAACTTGATCGAAGTTGTGACGCGAGCCCCAGAATGAATGTGGGAATACGTCCCCCAACACAGATTCAAGGAAGGAGCCAACATTCTCGACGGGCGTATGATGTAAAGTCACATGACGAGAAAGGGCTGACCCAGATTCATCATCATCATCAACAACAACATTAGAATTCGCCAAATAAGTAGATTTATTTGTGGATGATTTCCTTCTTCCGTGAAAGATATTTGGTAAAGGACAATGTCGTTCAAGAAGTCGTGCATAGTCACACTTTTGTTGCCGTCGCCTTATTTCTCGACACAAGGCAATACCACTTTGACGAAGACGTTGCCACCGACGTCTACGTTTCTTATTACCACCAACGACGACGACTCCACTTTTACTATCCCGAAAGCTTCCACTGTCTTTGAGTGTGCCTACTGGCCGCCATAATCCCACCATGGCATTCAAAAGTTTGACATTCACACAAGTCGACTTTCGTTCAGCAATTTCTTCAGTTTGGGTACTTGTCTTAGATCCTTCCTCGTTATTATCACTTTGATTGAGTATATGTCGAGGTGACAGACCAACGTGGTTAGTATAAAATTCACAGTAAAACAAACTGCCCCGAGGAATCAATTTATTTGGATCCCAACGTTCCTTCTTCAAAGGTTTGCATGATAATCGATCATCATTTGACGATCGTATAGGTGAAGTGATAGCAGTATCAGGAACCGATATTTGTTGTCCATTGTCGTTACTCTTCTTCTTCTTCCTACTGTTACTACTACTACTAGTATTACCACAATCAGATTTCAAGTTGTCAAACTTCTTCGATAGCATCGTAAGCGGAGGTCCACACAATTGGAAGTAGTTACCACGTTGAAATAATAATGACGAGGAGGAGGATGGATTGGATAACAACTCCGATGTCATAGACGTGGGTATTACCGGTACGAGTACAATAGTATTAACAAGTATTTCTCTCATTATTGCATCATCACCAATTGTGGCATGTAAGAATCTTTTTTATGCCAAGGAGAGCATATATATATATATATTATATATATATATATTCATTGTTAGATGTATACTTTATCAGCAAAATACAAAGAATACAAATATATATATATGAGTGTTTGAGTACTTACTTCATGAATGAAGACGATCGTGCATATGATGTTAATGTATTAGGATGCAGACAATGTACGCCCGGTGCCATGTTGGGACAACCACGTAATGATTGACGTTGTTGTTGTTGCTGCTGCTGCTGCTGTTGTTGTTGT
>Ga0247831_1004084_pt1 | contig 20042 bp, 14 predicted proteins | sample LaCruzMarch2015__9_FD_192406 | JGI IMG/M metagenome (GOLD analysis project Ga0247831, IMG submission 192406) | Freshwater microbial communities from meromictic Lake La Cruz, Castile-La Mancha, Spain - LaCruzMarch2015_1m | ecosystem: Environmental > Aquatic > Freshwater > Lake | place: Spain... | reverse complement strand
CAGAGGGGGGGTCCGGGGGGGGCATCCCCCCCGGCATTCACACGTACCACCATCACCTCCAAAAGCCCGAGCGAAGCAGTTTTCATTATTTGGAGCATCAATCGGATATTGTTGCGTTGGACTGTATGATAGGAGTAGGAGAGATAGAGGGACAAAAAGAAGTTGTTGTGGCATGACGACGGCTCTATTGGTTTTATCCACCTTTGCTTTTGCAATGTCGTTCACTAGCATTGATCATTCTTCAACAATAACATCAACAGCAAGAAGAAGAGGGAGAGAAATAATAGTGATAAGACAACAATTTACAAACAATGCAATATTGGTACAGTCAAGCTTGAATGATGACGAAGAACACAAATCTTTTACAAATCTATTCGTCGACACATCCACCTTTTCAACAATAGCAATAACAGCGCCAATATCATCGCAGACACCACCATCAACGATTACGAATGAATATTCCTTCTTTGACGAGGCAACAATATACGTTCGGGCTGGGTCAGGTGGACAGGGTTCTTCGACATATAAAAAGGTTGGCAAGAGTCAGAATGGACCTCCCGATGGTGGAGATGGTGGACGAGGCGGCGATGTTATATTACAAATTGATACAAGTACCAATACCCTCGCGGGATTATCACGATATACCTACCGACCAAATGCCTTTGGTGGTGGCGGGGCAGCTGCCTCCACGAATAGACGACGGGGTGCTGCTGGCTGGGTGCTAAGCTTCCGTGCCGAGAATGGATGGGATGGTGAACGTCAGAATCGACGGGGTAGGAATGGAAAAGATGTTATCGTACGTGTCCCGCCGGGTACGATTGTACAGGAAGAGATAGTTGGAGCAGTCAATGAGATGACTACTGAACAGCATCCCGTCATTTTAACTCCTCCTACCTACATTGATCATGGAACGATTACACGCGAAAATCCAACACTGACAATAGCATCCGGCGGGACTGGAGGTGATGGCAGTGGTGGACCTGCGGACAAGTCTCAACCACGTGGGATAAAAACGCCTCGTATGCCTCCGGCACCGGGAGAACGAAAGCGATTGAAACTAACATTAAAGGTTGTTGCGGATGTCGCGTTAGTTGCAGTCCCGAATGCTGGTAAGAGTACATTACTCGGTAAGGTCACAAGGGCCAAGCCAAAGATTGCCGATTATCCTTTCACTACAGTCGTGCCCAACCTTGGTGTTTGGGTACCTCCATACGACACTTACAACGCCCATCAAACCAACAGCGATGGTGACGATACTAATTTGAGTGATGACGATTATAACGACAACAACAATGACAAATCCCTCGTACTATGTGATGTACCAGGTCTCATCGCTGGTGCATCCGAGGGTATAGGCCTTGGACATGCCTTCCTCCGTCATGTCGAACGATGTCATGTGATCTTACATTTACTAGATGCTACATCCACAAACATACTTGAGGAGTATGCCATGATAAATCGTGAATTGATGAATTATGGCACTGGCAAATTAGCCACAATGCCACAGGTGGTAGTTGTGAATAAGGTTGATACATCATTTGAAGTCAACAATGATGACACTATTACACACGATGAGAATGGTAATAGCAGCAGTGGACGTCGATTCCGAAGCAAAGAGGAACTTGAGGATGAACTACTTAAAGTCATGCCACACAGTCGTCTAATGTGGATAAGTGCCAAGGAGGGAGATGGTGTCGACGAATTAATGGAAAGAGTGGCCATGTTCGTTGGTAAGGTGAAGGGTACAATTGCTGCAGAGGAGGCAAAACAACGTCAATTATTGATTGACCAAGACGTGGAGGAGAGATGACAATTGATTAAAAAGTTTCATTTACACTCTCACAGCTTTTCTTCGAACACATGTTATTTTTCGACTCAATGCTGTAATAGGCGTTTATTTTGCAGGAGCACAAAAAATGTTGTCGCCTTCCCCCCGTTTATTATTTGTTATGTAGATTGACTGGTATCCTCGCCATAGTCACCGGGGTGATATAATATATCCCCACGATAAGTTTATAACTCTATCATCAAATCCCCCCCAAGATATAGTTTATTCTCACTGCAATGCTCCTCTCAACTGTAATCGTTCCTTTGATTGTGGAGCAACTGACCCATAATTCCATGCACCTCAACAGCAGCCGCGACACAAACACAACCCTGGGATCGCGAATAATTTTTGTTTGTCTTTACCTTCTCGGTGGACCTCTTCCTCTTCCACCACCACCGCCGCCACCTCCTCCTCCACGTCCCCGTCCTCTTCCTCTGCCTCCACCTGATCCGACTGGTGCTGATTTTTGAACACTCTAATATTGATAATATGAATTGACGGACAAAGCAATTGATTTTGTGAGATGTAAACAGAACAATATAATACGACATATCATCATAATCATCTTGTCATTCCAAAAAATATATATAAACTATCAACAACAAACAAAAAAATAACGTACCTTCTTGTTTTCCTCAACAAGTAATGCATCTAAATTCAGTCCATCTGGTAATAGCCATGCCCGCACCGTACTCCCTCTCACACTTAATGTGGCATAGCTAACAGGATTTTTACCCCGTGCAGTCAACTTGGCCTTTTTTAAATGTGCATTCATTGTGGCATCGACACCCACAACTGTACCAGAAATGACTGTCCCATTCTTGAGTTCAATGGTAACCTGTTCACGATTGAGCTTTTGGAGGAACTTTACTAGCTTCATGATTGTGGGATGTTTGGAGACAATGGAGGTGTGTGGAAAAGGGAAAGGCTCGGCTTCTGTGGCGGGAGGAGTGAAGGTGTAGATACACACCACTTCTCCCTAAACGACAACTATGGGAGGAAGAGTTCAAACCCCTCTTCGTAAAACAGCTAGATGCATTCGAGATGTCATCTCGATTGTCGCATGTTTTCACTGTGCTCGATGGCTTTGGTCGTTTCAACGAGAATTTGGTTTCAATTGGAACACGTTGACAATGATCATTGGTTACTACTATACTCCTCGTAGTGTAATGAACCTGAATCCCAACACAATTAGTAAAGGTGTCGTCAAAGTTTCATTTGCCATTGGGATATACTGGATAATGAAATTGATTGTTAGAGACTATTATATTGAGCTCATTTGTAAATTAATGTCACTAATCGCAGGGTTCAAATGTATTTACTTGATTGTGGAGCTAGCGTCTACATTAGGATTAGCTCCATCGTTTAGTCTAGTTTATGATTAGAATATATAACGTCATGACAAAAATGTCTTTACACGGAATAACCACAATCGTTGATGATGAGCATTTCGAAAAAAGAAAATGTTAAGAATGCATTAATTTAGTCTCATGTATCATCTCAAAGTCATTCCCTTGGTACAAGTGTAGTAATGACTCGTTGTATTAATCAATGCTCGTACTTTCCCTTGCGTCTATCAATTTTTCGTTTCATAGGTAACAGATTTGATGCAACACCTTAATCTGTGTATGTGTCATTTGTTCCTCCTGAAACTGTTCCACCAATTCCGGTGCCTCCAAATCCAAATCTTCCGTCTGTTCTAGTATCCAACACAATTCCAGTGCCACTGCTCCCTGTCGTTCAGCCTCGGTGGGGTTATCCTTCGTATCCAAGCAAATAACATGTATACCCTTAAACTCCTCTGTCGGTTCCCGTGTTTGTAAATCCTCAACGACGGCATCATATATCCGTTCTTCGAATGCTATTACTATATCATGTTTTTGTACATCTTTCGTGGGTGTATCCTGCCATCGTTGCGGTGCGAGCTTTACCGATGCACCACGTTTACATAGCTGTAATACACCATTGCGTGTAAAGAATGTTTCATCATCAAGTGTGACGGATAACGAACGGTACATTTCTGCGTACGGTGTACCAAATTTGAATATTGCCGGTTCCATCGCCGATTTACCCGGCAGTCGGACTTGTGTTCCGGTGCCGTAACTTTCAACACGCATCCCGGCGTTCTGCAGGACGACATGTGCCTCCATCGAACGATTGATGTTGGATGAACAAACCTAAAAGGAGGGAATGATGCATGTATAAATTTATTGTTCGACATGGATTAATTGTAAGATATTATCATTAAATTAATACTCGAGATGAACATACCGTCCCTATTGATAATTTCGACGTCTTTCGACGTGATGATTCTGGTGGCACACCCGGTGGCGTGTGCGGACGATGAATTCCTGTCGGATGATGCATGGAGTGTTGATGAATATGATGTTGTACTAAGGTGGTGTGAGGGAGGCAAGGAGGCTAGGCGCGCCAATTTTTTTCATAATCAATACGGTGGCGCCGCGAGGATAACGATGGACAACAGTCTATCGAACCAGGTGGAGGCTGCATTCCGTCGGAGTCTCTTTGTTAACGAGAAGAAGACGTCACGGAAGTCCACTACAATGCCGCAGTATCAACAATGTACACAACAACAACATGCTCAACAAAAAGTAGTCATTATACCATATTCAACGGAACAACGGCAATGGTACGCCGAGGAACGTGCGCTACTGCGTGAATTGGTAGTGCTGACATTGCGTCATACTGATGGATCAATGTTACGATTCGTCCCGCCCGAGGAGGATCAGGTGCGATTGCTTTGGGATACACATGGCCATCCCGAGGGGGGACGATATGCTCCAAATAATGTTGTACTTCCGGGGGGAGTTCGATTGTCACCCAATGTCGAGGTTGTGCCGTCTGCATGGACGACTAATAATGAAGGTAAAATAATTGCAACCGCGGCTGCTAAGCAAGGAAGAATGGATGACATCGAGTTCCGAGCAGGATTACCAATGTCACTACTAGGAAGTGGCGCTCGGGATGCTATTGCTCTATGCAGTGAGGTGGGTTGGATGTATGGCCGTATAATAGCGTACGTCAATTCGGTATTCGATGACGTAGATGGTGTCCAATGTGCAACATCCCATGCATTAGCCACAAGATTGGATGCCGAATTGGCAGAATATCATGATCAACTAGCGTCGTTGGAAAAAGAACTCCCACCGTTGGAGCTTATGTCATCATCCACCTCCCAACCACAACATCGGTTTCTAACTCTTCGATCTCTTGTATCACGATTGATCCCTCTCCGCGATCATCTTCGTACACTCTCCATCCTTGCCGATGGTATTGGGTCATGTGCCGATTTACGAGGAGGAAAGCTCCTTGCAATGATATTACGACATTCCCTCGATGGGAATCATACTCGTCATACCAACCTCATTAGGTCTATGGCGGCAGACTGCTCAGTGCCATGGTATAAAATACTTACACAGTGGTTGACACAGGGTGTGTTGGAGGATTTACATTCTGAATTCTTTGTCAAGGAAGTGAGGATTACGGATGCTGTATCATCAACAGGAGGGAGACGACAGCACATCGCATTGTCGTCCGGATTTTACACATGGCATCGACGGTACATTTTGATTGATGGTCTAATACCCGCCTGCTCATGTGGGGGGATGATGGACATTATCACAGTTGATTTAGCACATGAGGTATTACTCGTGGGGAAGGGGATTAATTTTATCCGTCATTGTCTCCAGGATAAAGATTGGGAGGTTGTTGAACAAAACGATCAAGGATATAGGAGTAGCTTTGTTACACTGTCAGACGTCGGAGACAATGCTGCCAATGAAATGAAATGTCTATCCACTCTCAATGATGTTGTACAAAGGTCATCAACTAGGGTACATACTCATATCCTTGACTCGCTCCATAACAAACATCATATGATGCAACATCTCCTGGCCCTAAAGCACTTTCTATTCCTTGGGCAGGGAGACTTTGTTTCATCATTCGTTGAAAGTCTGGACCAAGAATTTAGAGGTCGAACATCGATTGCGGGGATCTATGATCATACTCTCTCGGCACTACTGGAGGGATCGTTGCGTTCGTCTACTGCACGCTTCCTCCCTAACTTTGTGTTGGGGAATCTTGGAGCCAAGTTGATGATGGACAACTACGATCCGAATCGATATTGGATGGGCGATCCTCCCACGACGAAGGAATTTGAGTTGACACCGTGGAAGGACGACAAGAGTACTACGCAAGACCCTTGGGATTTTATTTACCTAGACTACAATATCGACAGTCCTCTAGATGCCATCGTTCACGCATCGGCCATGGACAAATACCATCAGGTGTTCCTATTCCTCTTCCGGCTCAAACGAGTGGAGTGGATGCTCAATAATTCATGGCGTCAGAGTACGGCATTGAACCATGCTATACTAATCGAAACAAAGGCTGGAGGGGCAGATGCACCCACCATTAGTGAAGCCGCCGAGCTATCGTCATTCCTCTTACGGCGCATTTCATCGACACGTCAAACGATGTTACATTTTGTATCCAATTTGCAAAATTATCTCATGTTCGAGGTTCTGGAGGGTGGATGGGAGGGTTTGAAGATGGCCGTACAAAACGCCCGAACTGTTGACGATGTCATCAAAGCACATGACTCGTACCTGAATCAGATCGTGGACAAGACTTTACTGTGCATTGATGAGGAGGGCGGTAATGGCGAAAGCCTTGAGACATTGCTTCGCGAGCTCCTATCGATTGCACTGAAGTTTGGCAAGTTCCAGGATCACATATTCGTGAATTCTCTCGCGGGATTAGATAAAGCCGCCAAGATACGACGACAGGTTGACAAACAAGCAGAGAAGGGGGGTTGGGGACGAATGACTTTAGATAAGGATGAAGGGAAGGTGTTCCTATACTTGGCTGATGCCAGACTATTTGAATTTGTGGAACACACAGCAAAAGACTTTGATACGGCTTTGAGTGATCTCCTGAAGATGTTGAGTAAACAAATTGATGACGTCGATTGCAACGCCAGTACAGACGATGATCAGGACGAGACACATCATGTAATGAAAAACCATGACGCATTGCCATATCTGCTTTTCCGTCTTGATTTCAGTGGATACTACGCGAGGCAGGCGAATCAAAAAAGAGACAGAGCTCATCCTGAAGTTCTTTGAGCTGAGCTTCTTTAAATGCATATGTTAAAATATATAATGATTTTTGTGTTTCAACATAACTCGTCTCTTTGTATCTATGAGATCATACTGCCTGAAGCCCCTGAACACTATCATTCGCTGTCATCTCCGTCGTCCATCATTAGCGCTTCTTCCAACCGCTTTGCGGCCTCATCCTCTTTCCTTTTTGATATCATTTCCCGCTGCTCACGCAACGACGTCGACGATTGCTCATGCGCCAATCGAAGCGATGTTTCCTCGTCTCGTAACCGACTCAGTGCAAGTTTAAGATTTTCCTCAATGGAAGTTAGTTGGCGATACTCGTCCTCGATCCGCTGCAGCGCATCGATGTGGTCAGCGTTCGTTGCCACCGTTGATGGTGATGATGCCTGACCGTCGTCGCCATGAACAAGAATTTGTTCCCCATATCCCTTATCATGTTGCTGAACTTCTTCTTGACGTTGTCGTTTATTCATTACTTGTCTTCAATCATGTAGATCATCGTAATAGGACTATGATGTAGGTAGGTAGGTATCTGTAGGTATTCTCCCCACAACAAGTATGTACCTACCTACCTACTTCGCCTCCAGGAGAAGCCGATAGAAGCTTCGCCTCTCACTTAAAGATGTGTGGGAAAATTTGCAGTGCAGTCACTACCTACTTAATTGGAGCAATTTTTATCATTTACTTATATAAACATGCAAAACAGCAAAGAATCAAAATCTCCCCTTTTGATACTAACTACTCAGGACTCTGTTACACTTGAGTGTAGATATTCGATTGATTTCTCCTCATCTTGCACCAATGCTATCAATAGACAACCGAATGCAGGCGTCTCTTGCTTCACTTCTCATCTCAGCACAGGAACAATTGTATGCTGTCAAAGTTGTGTCGATTGATTCTCTACTGACAACATTATCTTCAAATAATGCTATCAAGTTATTCATGGCATTATATTCCCCAGCTGACGCAGCAATTGTCAAATGTTTCACAGCTCGTTCCAAATTTCCTGATTCATAATCCATGGACCCAATGGTACATCGTGCCAATTCATGTCCTGCCATAGCCGCGGCCCCATAGTGAAAGTTGGCTTTTTTCAAATCTCCCCCTTCATAATAATTGCCAGCCAGCAAATAATGTGCCATACTGGACCCAAGATCTGCTGCCTTCACGTGAAGCTCTATTGACTTTGCATGATCCTGCTGAACACCTCCTCTTCCACAAGCATAATAACAAGCCAATTCATTTATTGCACCAGGATCATTTGCCTCCACCCGCTTAATGACGTCTGCAATCTTCTCTTCATCAGGTCTATCTAAACTTATCTCCGCATTGCAAAACGGACATTTGTCCTTGTTCCCTGTCTCATAGAAGGATACCACACACCCTTTACAAATGCTCTTTCCGCAACATTGATAATATTGATCCGTATGTTTTGTTGCCAACCACTCATTTGCAATCGCAAAGTCGTGAATTGGTACGGACGATACAGTTGCGGGTGGAAGTGACATACAAGATATTAGTTTTACTGGCATTGGTAGAAAGCAAATGGGGCAGTCTTCCTTGGCTGGTGGATCCTTGAACAGCGCCTCATCGCGTAGCTCGGCGGCTCTTGTTTGCAGTCTTTTTTATGCGTCGGCCAATGATTCCTTTGGCAACTGGCGTTGCAATACGTGACGGACATGCATGACTTGCATGCCTTGAGACTTACGCCGTCATCTTCACCGCACTCGGCACAGCACTGGACTGTCTGATTATTCATGCCGTAGCGAGTTGTCACGTAAAATAATGAGAACGAGATCATATTATGGAGTGTTACAACAAGGGAAAACAAGTTTTGACAAAGATTAGTTAACAAACTGCGACTCGCTTTTTTCGAAAAAGCTGCGTTGGCTCAATGGCAGAGCATCTGTCTTCGGAACAGAAAGTTGTGGGTTCGAGTCCCATACGCAGTACGACTTTAGGATTTTTAATTTTGTTAGTTTATGAATCTATGATTGGATTGATGACTATGCATACTATGATACAGGAGAGACCACAGTAAAAGCAGCACGTAAACGATGGATAACTCAAGGATAACTTATGCTATAAGTCAATTTTTATATTACTTCATCAGTTTAAAACTCTATAAGTAGGAAGTGAGTATGGCAACTCCTCCTCATCAACATCTAGATAGTACTGCCCACTCACAACAGAATATAACCTGTCGTCTTCCCCTCTCGTCTTTTTTTCCTCTCTCATTGTCTTCTCATTTTTTACTTCTGGTGTGATTTCTATTAGGACTTCTACTTGGACTTCTACTACTACTTGCATCACGATGACGTCCCTTCTTTTTCCTCTTATTGTGTAATCGGGAGTGTGATGGTGACGACGACGACGAGGAAGATACAGACCTGGACCTCGATCTCGAGTAAGAACGACGACGACCACGACGTGGACTGTCATGGTGGCGTACTACTGGTGATCTTCTATCGCCTTCATCACTGCTGCGTGATCGACTACGCGATCGAGAGGAGTTGGATGAGTATGATCGAGAAGTAGATCTTGACCTCGACGACGATGAACGGCGGGAGGAGGACGATGATGGAGAATGTGATCGCTTAGGACTTTGCTTCGGAGGAGGCGCCTTTCGATCATCCACTTCTTCTTCTTCAGCTTCCTTGTTGCTGTATCCTCCACTTCGTCCCTTCTTATTTCCACTATTATCTGGCGGTTGTATATCCCTTCCCCCCCCACTCCTAACACGGCCGAATTCGTCATAATTGTCCCCTACTACTCTTCTCTCTCCCATTCCGAAACCCCGATGATGATCGTAATATTGACGATCACGGTCATCATTCCGTCGATAATCATAGTCATCTCTTCTATTGGTTGGTCGTCTGTCATCGTAGAAGCGTCCACCACCGTTGATGCTGCCCCCACCACGTCGCACGTCCCAATTCCCTCGACGATTATCATCATCATCATCTCTACGACGATAATCAGAACTGCCGCCTCCCCTACCATCCCCATCGCCATGACGACGATTGCTTGACGGGAACCCTCGCGATGATGATGGCGGGCGAGGATGATGATGATCACGTGGAGGACTGGGCGATGGTGGTACTGGGTCCGCTACTGGAGCGACTGCAATAGGAGGACGTGGTTGCGGTGCTAATTGAATAGCAGCCCGTGCCGACTCGGCACGTCGTGCTGCCTCTCTCACGTAGGCATTCATTTCACCACCAGCAGCGGCATGACCTACTCCTTGTCTACCCCCACCAATTCCTACATCAAGACCTCCTGGGCCAGCATTACCTCGTCCCCGAAGTTGTTGATTATTCCGAAAGTTTCGTTGACGTTGTTGTTGTTGCAGCTGCTGCAACTGTTGCTGTTGTCGCTGCTGCACTTCCTCGCGTTGTTTCCGCATTTCCTCCTTCTTCTTCTCTACCAATACCTTGGGTATGCCACTGGGCGAACTTTGTGCATCGAGCATCATGGTCCATAATTCAGACGCAAATGCCGCGGCCTCGTCATGGCCGAGGAATCCTTCTAAATCTAATTGTGCCTTACGCGGATCCACGTCGAGGTAATCAGGAACGACATCATTATTACCGGTATTATCGATGTTGGCATTAATTACACCGCCTCCTCCTCCTCCCCCATTGTCATTATGCTGCGACTGATGTTCGGGAAGGAATAGATGTACGGCAGTAGAACTCACGATATCATCGTCGAAGCCGAGTATAGCTTCGATGCGACGTTCGATCCAATGTGCGACTACGGAACGATGCACCTTGGCAATATTGCACTTTTGGCCAAAATTCGCAGGAAAGGTCGTGGACCGCAACTGTTTACGCAATGCCGTCGATGACGATATGGATGCGGTGCCCTTGATGCTCGGCATGGTCTACACAGGTCGTCGACGTTACGTCCGTATATCGTTAGGTGTCGTATCGTCGTCGCGGAGCTCAAGGTGGGCTCGAAATCTGAGGGCTCGAAGGGTTCCCCCCGTCCTGTTGGTTTAGCCAAGGGAATGACGACAGGGGGTAAATGGCGCACATTTTGCCTTTGATTTTCCGCGATGACCACTCGAGACTTACCAAGTTGATTTTTGGGTGCGAAGGTCTTGAGTGGTTGATCGCGGGTCAGGCGCGCCATTTACCCCCTGTCGTCATTCCCTTGGTTTAGCGTAGATAGATTTTTCCACACATAAAAAAAGGGTGTCACGTCCAACACCATGACCACACCCATCAACGACGACGATGTCATGTCCGTCGGGGACTGGCAAGAGGAGGTAGAATACGAAGGCGGGAATGACCATGATGAGAATAACGACGAAGAAGACGACGAAGAAGATGAAGAAGGCGGTGGGAGTCGGTATCCAGTACACGATGCGTGTGAATTCGAGGATGCCGTGGCGTTGCGTCGATTATTATTCATTCCCCAATCCGATAATGATGATGACGACGATGATGACGACGAGGAAAGTGACGACTCATCTGCAGACTCGGAGGATGCCCTATCATCGGCTAATAATCGGGAGAAGAAAAAAAATAAAACAACTCACGGTGCTAATAATGGAGAATCGGCGGGTCCCCCGACGACGACTATGTCGGAGGGGGAAGTGTCCGAATTGATGGTGGGAGATATATTGACGCAAAATAATGACGGTCGACAACAATTATTTGCAACTACTACTACTGCAATCACCGAGCAGCATGAGTCATCCACCATCAATGACGCGGGGGAGATCGAAATGGGGAATGGGACGACCACAATAACCACCACCACCACCACCACAATACAGGAGATGGTCGTGGTGGAAGAAAAAGATACCGCCGTGGTAGCAGTTACGGAAGAAATTCATATTGACAATTATGACAATAGCAGCAGTAATAACAATAATATACTTATTATGGGGGAAGAAGAACATACAATAACAATAGCAACGTCCGCATTGGAAAATAAGACGTCGACAAAGAAGAAGAAGAAGAAAACAAAAAAGGATAAGAAACGTGCAAAGTTACATAAAGTTACTAAATTCAATTGTCCATACGATTTAGATGAACGTGATGATGATGAGAATACGCCATTACATATTGCCATACATGCACGTAAGATTGACAATGTCCGGGTATTACTCGAGGCGGGCGCTATCGTACATAAAAAGTGTGACGGTAGCGCACCAATACATTTGGCAATTAGTATCGGTGCTATACCTGCCAATATTACATTCGCGACTAGTTGTGTCCAACTATTACGTGAATATAATGCCGATTTGACCATGAGAGATGATTCCTTCCACACGCCCTTATACTTGGCATGTTTGGCGAATTTATGTCCAGTAGTTGAGATATTGCTATCTGATATATTAGCCAAGGAGACATTGAACCAACGTGCCGATAGGACGGGAGGACGAGCACTCCATGCTGCTGCCAAGTATGATGTTGAGGGAGGAGCATGTGTAACCAAATTGCTATTAGCCACGGATAAGATTGATATTGATGCACGTAATAATTATGGGCGTACGGCATTACATATTGCAACTTCTCGGGGGAATTGGTATGTGGCACGATTGCTACTAACCGCCGGTGCTGATGCGACGATACTTGACAAACGTGGACTAACGCCGGGTGCACGTGCTACTAAACGCGGGATGGTCATACCCAATGATCTTAAGGTATTAGGGAGTGACGCACCGAGTCGTGATCTTATTATGGACCCAGATGGGGCTACACTATTATTGTGCCATGAATTATGTATCCAACATCGAACATGTCCGCCCATAGTACGAGACGATGCTAATTCATCTGAACCTCCTCCCGAAAATGTCCGACGGTTAAATGTCCTTATTAATGATGATGATGGGATATTACGCTGCGGGGAGTTTAGCGGGTGTAAATGGAATACAGATGCACGACGAGCGGCATTAACGGATGTATTGAAGGTACATGAATACCCCTATATTGAACGTATGAGTAAACTATGTTCAGCCACACCGGATCATCCCCGGGCTATCCAAACTCTGGATGCAGATACTACTGTATCACACTGGAGCTTTGAGGCAGCACTACGTGCTGCCGGGAGTGTTTGTGAGGCAGTGGATAGGGTCGTTTCCGGTGACTTTCGTAATGCCTTCTGTGCAATCCGTCCACCGGGACATCATGCTGGACCACGTGGGATTGTAACTTGCCCTAATGATCCAGATGGTTCACATGGCTTTTGTCTACTAAACAATATTGCCATCGGCGCTGCATACGCTAGGAGTATGTACCGTAATGAGGGGATTGAGAAGATTGCAATTATTGACTTTGATGTACATCATGGCAATGGCACCGAAGAGATTATACGTCAACTAACTCCGAATATTGAGCATGCTATCATACGAACACCGTTCGCCATGGGAGGGTTACAAACTTCTAGCTACAAACCATGGCTAGATGAGAATGATGTCAATGAGGTTTTGTTCGCGAGTACACATGGATATGGTCCCAGAGATAAGACAATCCCACTGGGTGCTATGCAGGGGGGGTGGTTTTACCCCGCGTCGGGGAAAACACATAAAAGTAAATCCTTATCTGATCCGCATGATATGGACATGCCAAGTACTTCAGATTTTCTCCTGTCACAAACGTGGGCGAGGCTCGGTGAAGATTATCGTAACAATTGCTGTAAGATTATTGATATTGGTCTTGGTCTACCAGCGAAAGAGGATGCCTACAATCAAGGATTGCAACGTCTAGAGCTTCGAGATGCCTATAGGAAGAATATACTACCAGCTCTTATGGAATTTAATCCCGATTTGATCTTCATTAGTGCTGGGTTTGATGCACACCGTAAGGATACCATGAATTTTGGCTACGTTGGCATGATCGAGGAAGATTATGAGTGGCTTACCGAACAGATTGTGAAAGTAGCGAATAGCTGCTGCTACGGACGAGTCGTATCTGCCCTAGAAGGTGGATACAAAATTCATGGTGGGATAATTTCACCGTTTGCACGCAGTGTCGCAAGTCATGTCCGTGCACTTGTGGATGGTGGCAATAGTCGTGAGGTGTATGATAAGGACGATGCCGGTTGGGAAAGTCGATTCGAACGACATATGAATGAGGAGAAGGAGAAGAAACGGCTAATGAAGATGGATAGGGCAAATTCAATTAGGAGTTCATTCACACCCTATACAACACCGGAAGGTAGCAAACTCAGCCCGTATGAGAATGACCCTCATTCTCCGAGGAGTATGCGGCCTAATAATTATGATGCAAACGACGAGGTCCGAACATCGAGGAAACGGGCAAGGAAGCCTGTTGATTATAAACAATTATTTGATGAGATGAAAAAAGAAGAGCTTTGAAATAAAATGAATACAAAAAAAGGGTTATCGTTTTAATAACTAATGGTACACGTTAATGCATCTAAAAGAAACTATTCACCAGTGACATCAAGAGTCTTCTGTCTCTGCTGCATTTTTCTTCAGTTTCCAACAACAAAAATGTAGAGAGCCAATAGACTGATGGACCGAAACGCTTGTCCTCTCCCACACATAGCAAATTCTTTTGAGAATCACTGTGGACCATCGGAGGCAGGATATTATAAATTCACTCTCTGCTGGGAAGTGACACTAACCGACATAATTATCCAAGGGATCGTCAACCTTGTTCCTCCTCCTCCTCCTCGATTGCTGCAGGTGATCATATATACGACTCCCGCTTACATGAAATAGGTCATTTAACCGAGTTTCATGTGTTTCAAGTCATCCACAAGACGTTCACAGTCATGATGATAATATCCTCCACATTGCATGATGGGTCGTAATTGCTCTTCACTTAATTGCACCATGGCTGTTTGCCAATCCACAACAAGTTCTTGTCCATTTTTCTTTTTTTCCTCCTCCTCCTCCTGTTGCTGCTGCAATTGCTGTTGTTGTTGTTGTTGTTGTTGTAGTCTCAACGGTACGTACGCCTCAACAACTTGTCGTAATGGATCTTCATAAAAACGAGAATATAATGCCATAAAACCCTCAACTGTACCAAAGCTTTGAACTAATGCCGTACCAGCATTGGCAATTTCTTTTGCCTGTTGAGGATGACTTTCGGCCCAGACGTACTTTTCACGCAAGTCACTTAAATCATCCTTTATGGGGATATAATGCACATACGGCACAAGTAGATCATGGAAGTAATCTTTTGTCGGCGTGACATGATGAAAGAGTACACCAGGCAAGGCAAGTTTTTCCAGTGTACCACTCCATGTTGTTCCGCCACCACCGCCGATATCAATATGATACTTGTATGTTGCTAATGTTTCAAGGTCCATCGATTCTCCTGCCGCAGGTATACCATACATATTAAATTGTGTATAATCCTGTACGTCGAGTGCCGGAGTATTCTTCCCTTTATACATGGCGCTAGCAAATTTGATATTACACCATGGTAAAACATACCCCTCCTTCTTCATTCGCTGTCGTTCTTTGGCAATTTGTACAGTATTTGCCTTACGTGTCACGCCATTATTAATCTGTTGTGCATCACGCTCAGCCTCGGCAGTCCAAACTACACCTTTCCATCGGGGAATTAATTCATTATATATCCCTCGCATGGATTCAATTGCGGCATTACGTGCGGGTGTGTATATACGTTGTTCCTCCTCATCGGCATTGGGTTGCTGCTGCAGCTGCAGCAACTTGTTGACAGATAGTATATCACTCTCAAAATTGGGTCGACGTAATTGTGGCATCAACTTGGACAAATAAGAAAAGTCTGTCCCACGCCAAACCACTTGAGGGATTAAATTATCGTAATTTAATTTCAATGATTTACCAAATACCAATCCATTGCTATTAGATTTTGATTTTGGTAAGTAGTATTCACATATCTGTTGATGCATTGTCCAATAATGAAAGCAATGTAAATGATTATATTGTGGCATTGGCATGGCATATGTTGTTGTGGGGACTAATGATACTTGAAAGACACTCCCAAAATGTAATATGGGTGATAACAATGGTAGGTCTTCGTCCTCTGTGTTGCTGCCATTGTAGTTGTGTGCTTTACAATCTGTACGTTGAGCGCGTAAACAATCATTCCAACGTAATGATGGAAAATCACCCGAGCTTACTGAAAGTGCTAATTCATCTTGCATCATCCCATCATTGTTATTGTTAGGATCAAAACGAGTTGGAAAAAGTAGTCGTAATGAATTGGATAACATTTGCAATGATGTGATTAATTTTTGACACCCCGATACCCATCTCATTTGTGTTGAGTAGTGTATAATGAACTTATCACTTGCGGGGTCATATATAAGTATGGCAACATTATCATGATATCTGGGTATTGTGTGTAGTACGTTCGCGAATGTATAGGGTGGTAATGGTGGTGTAGCTGTTGCTTCGCGTGGACCTAGCAGCGTTGCCAGCGGATCCATGTTATTATTATTCGTCATGTAGTCATACTTTTCTCCGCTGTGGGTGCCCCCTTCTTCTCCAACTATTGCTGCTGCTGCTGCTGCTGACACATCGCCACGAACAGTGACAGCATTAGTATCCGCGGGAAACAGCAACGCGTGGAGGTGTTGCTTATTACCACTTCGTATAATGGCACGTCGTGCCTCCTTCGATCGTTGCTGCATCTTTTTACCACCCTCATTCGATTCATACACGAGTAATACCGGTAAACATAATGCAATCATGACAAGGAATGCAATCACGGGAAGGAGGAATCGTCGTTGTTTACTCCCTCCATTGAATATTTCATGTATTAGACCGTTACTACTATTACTCCCGCGATTCATTACTGATATCTGCTGCATCGTTGGCCGTCCGTCGCAATGGACGGTGAGTCGTCTTGTTGTTGGACCATTCACAGCCATAACCCTGTACGTTGTGCACCGCAGTTCTTGTGACTGTGACCTCTTGTGCCTCTTGTGACCTGGGGTGCCAAGCTAACCTAGCAATGGAGACACGCCTTGGCTAATAGATTCATTTCACTTCCACCATTTCGGATGAGCTTTCTCTATCACGGTTTGAATTTGCATGAATCATCGCTTAAGAGGAGAGGATGGTTCTAGATTCAATCTTCGGAAATGTGCATTTGATGAAATTCAACACAGAAGATCAATTTCCTAACATAGCATCTTTTAGTTTACGTCTACACAACGTCATCCATCGGAGTAATACTTTTCTCGCTATCAGGAGTACTATACAATGTGTCACTAGTATTTGTCCGCCGTGCCATAATGATTATATCATTGTTACTATCTCACTGTCATCCCACAGTCAATCTCAAAAAACCTCAAGAGTGATCACTCACTCGTGAACAGGAAGGTGTCTAAGAACTAAGAACATCTCAAAGATCTCAAAGATCTCAAAAATCTTTGTACGTGTGTTGCTGCCATTAGACGTCTCATAATCCTTGTTCTACCTCCCTCGACACGCTTTCCTCCCGATCTATATCATGAAGTTCACTACTGCCATCTTCCTCACGACATATCTTGTTGGCGCGTCTGGTAAGTGTGGTCTTTATCATGATGTTATCTTTCTTCTGTCTGCTGGAGTTGCATGCATGGGTCTGGACCGAATTCTCACACTGCTCCTTTGTCTTTGTCACTACTTTATCTTTGTCTGTTCCACACTCTTGTCTCTCGAATTTCCCTGCAATCACAGCTAATCAAATGCAATCTGCACAATCAATGTGCACGATGATCTTCCCGAGCTTGATTACTGTGTATCTTCTCGCCACCAATCCCGTTCCTGGTGTTGACGCACATGGATATCTCCAAACTCCTCGTTCAAGGAACTACCGTGCCCATGTGGATGGCAAGCATTGGGGAGGTACGGCTGTTACTCCTTCAATCGAGACTGAGCCTCAAAGTCTCAACCTTGGAGGTACCGAAGCTCGCTGTGGCAAAGTAGCTGATCGCAACTACGATTACCCACGTAATGCCCTCAATGGTAACCTAGCTGAGGTAGCCGAGGTATGCTATGAAAAAGGAGCCATCATTAACATTGAAACCGTCCTCACGGCGCACCATATGGGTCATTTTGAGGTAAAAGCGTGTCCCATTGTTGCTGGTGAAGTGGCAACACAGGCATGTTTTGATGCAAATCCATTGACGTTCATCTCGGATGAACTATACCACAAACCCATCGACCCAAACTATCCTGGTAGGGCCTACATTCCTCCAGCCGAGTTCTGTACAGTAAAAAGTTTCAGCAACGCATATCTATTCCGTCACCAGTTCAAGCTTCCAGATGGCCTCACAGGAGATCTTGTCCTGCTCCAGTGGTATTATCTCACGGGGAACAGCTGTCTCCCTGTTGGTTATGCAGAGTATGAACCTCCCACCAATCAACTTCCTGCATGCACTGATATCCCACCGGATGGACGTGGCGTTCCTGAGCAGTTCTGGAATTGTGCAGAGGTCGCCGTGAAAGTTGGTTGTGACAGTACCTCTCCACCACCTCCACCACCTGGTCCTACTCCAGCTAGTCCAACTGCTCCTCCCACCACCCCTGCTCAACCCACGCAACCAACAACGAATAAGCCAACAACATCAGCCACTGCCACCAACCCATCTTGTCAAGCATGTCCATCTGGTGCCACTGGACTGTACCCTGCAGACATGTGCCGTGCCTTTCGGAACTGTCTTGAAGGCGATGACAGGGGAATCACTAAATGTCCTGATGGACTACTCTTCAGTGAAACCCTTAAGTCTTGCGACTGGCCGAATGACGTGAAATGTAGTTGCCAAACATCAGCTGTTCTATCTACTCTGGGTGGCGCAAACAATGAAAATGACATCATGTAGAAATGAACCCAATTAAAGTTGTGGTATGTAGTAAATTATGATTGTGAAAGTGTATCCAGCTACTCTGGACAACTAGTGATGTGGCATCAATTATTGAGTAGAAAGACTTGAGTAGTAGGAGTAGAAATAAATGTATTGTATTAAACTTTATTTGTTTTCATCACATCCGTTGCCTCTTCTGCTTTTCTTCATGTAATCACTATCATTGTTGGTTAGCTTCCATTTATTTGTTGTGGTTACCTTCCTTTCCTAGCTTGTCAACACCTCAGTTTCTGTGCTAGTTGGGCGGTACGATATTGGTCTGGTAGGGGTCAGGGGTCATTGGTCCAATGTCATTGTTTTGGATGCAGACGTGACTCTGGCCCACGGCCCACAGCCCACATGCAAGGATCCAGTGTTGACGTCAATGATCCATTGGAGGAGAGAGATCATACCGCAATCAAAACAATTGCAATGAGGGATTTGTTATCTGATGATCAGCTGGCACCACCACAAGTCATCGTCGAGCAAACCACCAATCGCTTGTACCTGCTCACAATTCGATAGATCGACACACAATTACTTAGACAGATCAAATAGAAACAGGCCTCAGGTGACTATTCCGGCCAAGGCCAATCGTCTTCTTCCCTTCCTCGTTTACTGACGTAGTAGATCCTGCCCATATTGACTTAGTTCATTCAGACCCAGAGTCTCAACCAGTGGCAAGGAAGAAGGAGACTAGACCTGACCAAAATAGCGACAGGCCTCACGGTGACTGTTGCTAGACCTGACCAAATGGGACTGCCACTAAAGTTGACGAAGAAACCATCGGGTAAGGCTCTCAAAGACATGACGCTTAATGACGACCCCAATGAAGATATGACGAGGATGATCCAGATGAAGAGGAAGAGACAATCAACGCAGCGTGGATAGCCGCAGTGGAAAATTGCGTTATTGAGGCTGTCCATGGTACCAAATGACGCTCCGTCAAGCCACAGGTAGCGGACTATGATACTTGAAAGACACTCCGAAAATGTAACATGGGTGATAACAATGGTAGGTCTTCGTCCTCTGTGTTGCTGCCATTGTAGTTGTGTGCTTTACAATCTGTACGTTGATCGCGTAAACAATCATTCCAACGTAATGATGGAAAGTCACCCGAGCTTACTGAAATTGCTAATTCATCTTGCATCATCCCATCATTGTTATTGTTAGGATCAAAACGAGTTGGAAAAAGTAGTCGTAATGAATTGGATAACATTTGCAATGATGTGATTAATTTTTGACACCCCGATACCCAT